>Ga0302173_10000036_pt1 | contig 60121 bp, 43 predicted proteins | sample I_Fen_N3_1_FD_198785 | JGI IMG/M metagenome (GOLD analysis project Ga0302173, IMG submission 198785) | Peat permafrost microbial communities from Stordalen Mire near Abisko, Sweden - I_Fen_N3_1 | ecosystem: Environmental > Terrestrial > Soil > Wetlands > Permafrost | place: Sweden: Abisko... | reverse complement strand
CGCTGTAACTATTTGTTTTTCGTTGTCGCCCTTAGGCAACTTCATTAGTGTATCACTTGATTCGAAGCTTGTCAACATTTCTTTTTAAATTTGTTAAACTCTTTTTTCAAAAGATCTTTATCAAATTTTTTCAAGTTGTTTATGTCTCTTAGCGACGTGTTTTATCTTACCATCTTTATTCTACATTAAGTTTTTGTTTTTTGGGCTTTTATACATACTTATAGTCATATTACATAGTAATCCTCTGTTTATCTAAATTTTGCACGTATTGATACACTAGAGGTCGTTGTCTTAAAATAATTTCATCCAACCCTCCTTCATTAAACTCTATTAGATTTATGAGCGACGCTAAATTAAAATCCATAAGTTAGATATAACGCGACTTAGGATACCCTTCTCTATACTTCCCTCTAGTTTGCAATCCCCCAACTCCCTTTATTCCTGTTATTGTATTTTCAATCACATCAGTTATTGAAACCACCTTATCTATTCTAGTATAAGCAATCTTCTCACATACAAAAACTGGATCTAAGCAATGAATAAGAACTCTATTAGGTGATGATGCAAAGTTAGCACCAGCAAATTACACTCCACTGCGATTTTTTCACCAATTAAATTTGATCTATATAAGTTGCGATAAAGATTTTATAATCTAACGCAAAGCCTGTCTATTATTTGCTGTGGACCTTTGTTTATAGTATCAAGAAATGAATTAATAGCTACACGAATTTCATCTACTTTAGAGAAAAATACATTATTAACCACATTGGATTTAAGCCATCCCCATAACCCCTCTATCAAATTAAGGTTTGGACTATACGGTGGCAAAAACATAAGAGTTAATCTATGTGTATTTTCCTCTAAAAACGGCTGTATTAATTTAGCATGATGTATTCTTGCATTATCAAGAACCATTACTATCTTACCTGTTGGATATTGGGATAAAGTATTCTTTAAAAACTGTAAGAATACTTCAGCATCATATTTTTCATGTTCTTCACAGTAAATACAGCCTGTTTCATAATTTAAGATCCCCATCAACTTTACTCCAGCATGTTTTCCGTATGTAGGAATTTTCCTTTGTTGTCCTTTTATAAACCATGTCTTTTGTATTGCTTGATAATCACGAATCATTGATTCATCTTCAAACAAAACGTGGTCAACTAAGCCTTCAAGGTGTTTTTTTTAGAACTTCAAAATCTTCTTTAAATTTCTCTTGTTTTATTGGATCTGCGTTCTTTAAAACATACGTAGGTCTTGTATAACTTAAATTTAATCTATAGAGTACATCTGCCATTCCCCGATGGCTAAAGGTAACATTAAAAGAATTTATTACCCATTGTCTAATCAACTCAATAGTCCAGTTTTTTCTTGCCATGAAGCCAACTTCGTCAGGCGTATTGTTTGTAATAGTTTGAATAAGTTCTTTTTCTTGTTCATCATTTAGCAATCTTGGAGCACCAGTACTATGTCCCATACTTAATCCATCAAGTCCATATTTTTTATAGTTATTAATATAGGTTCCAACAGTATTTGCACATAAAAGTTCCATTTCAGCTATTTCATTGTTTAGGTAGCCATGTAGATGACGGAGTATAACCATATATCTTTTATGCATTCTTAAACTTTTATTTTTTCTCATGGCTCTTTTCACACTTTGTATTTCAACATTTAAATCATCCTTAGTTATCATATAAACCACCACTTTCTAATTTCCTTATTACATAGTTTTTTATATTTTGGTGATTTATATTTGTGGAAATTTATGGATTATAATTTTATTATCGCAACTTATATATATAAAAAGATATATGATTATTTACCCGAAAATACATTAGCAGAAAAAATAATTAAGATAAGAAAATGTAATAACCTTGATAGAATAGAATTTGGTGAAGCCATTGGTCATTATTGGTCTTCAGTTCAACAATGGGAACTAAATGAAATATATCCTAAACCAAATACAATAAAAGATATTTGTGATACCTTTAATGTTGATTTAAAATACTTTGGTGATTACTACTATTGGGTATTTAATAATCCTGGTAAGAAATTTAAAGAGTTTAAAGAAAATTCAGGACATGGCTATTCTTACTATGCTAAATTATTCAATGTTTCTGATTCTGGTTTAAAAAGAATCACAAGTGAAAAAATTCAGTTGTCTTATAGTATGTATATAAAATTTAAAGAGCTTAGTGTTTTTGAAAGTTTGGTTAAAACGCTTAAGCCAAACTACACTGACATACCTATTAAATTTAAAGCTTGGAAAAGTAAAATGGGATATACTAATGCTCAGTGTGCTGAAATTTTAAATGTATCTATTCCTACTATTAAAAGGCTTGCTAGTGGCAAAACTAAATTCAATGAACTTTATGAAAGGTTAACAGAATTAAGCTTAATATAAAAATTTTCAAACTTGATAAAGCTGAAAACTATCTAACCCATAGCTTTCAGCTTTTAAATTTCTATTCATGTTTTAATGCATATTTAATTTTGATATTTATTCTCGTCGGTAATCGGCGTACTCTCTATTAGTCACAACCAAAATAATATAAAATATACGTGATATTGAATAGTAGTTTCAACGTGAGGAGTGTGTTGAATAGTTTTATTAAATTATAACTTAGTGTATTTTATTGTATCTATTTATCATTGGAAATAAATCAAACTTTAGATTAAAAATATCCTATCTTTACATATTGTATTTTAAAATAATGTATCATATCTTGGTGATGGTCGGAATATGAGTGGAATTTTTAGTTCTTCCGACCATTCCCTCCTATAAGTAATATCAATGCTTAGCTTGATAATTTGAATCAATATTTCACTTCATTTTGGTCTAGTTTATATTCCAATCAAATAGCTTTCATCTGGAAATATTCACTTCCCATTGGGGGGACTTCTGAAACTGTTACTCTACTGGGTTTATTCTATTGGTTCAACTTCTCCGAAAGAGTTAAATTATAACAATTTATCGCCTTGCATAAGATTGCAATTATCCTTCTTATTGCATTTTTCTCAAGCTAATGTAGCATTAATAATATTAGTTATGTTTTCAACATTGTTATGTATAAAAAAATGATTTCCCTCAAAATTATAAACTTTAAATCTTTTACACACATGATTTTTCCATTCTAATATCTCTTCTAAATTAATAGAATCTTCCTTGCCATTTAAAATTGAAACATCACAAGCAATTTTATTTTCTCTTTCATTATACATATAATTTTCTAAAATTTTAAAATCGTTTCGAATTATAGGAACAAATATTTGAAATAATTCTTGATTATTCATTAACTCTTCTGGCGTTCCACCCATATCTACTACTTTTCTCATAAAATCATAGTCAGGCAAAGTATATGTTTTTTCTCTTTCTCTTATTATGCTTGGGGCTTTATATCCTGAGAAAAATATATGCTTTGGTGTTTTCATGCGCATTTGATTAATTTTATAATAGAGTTCATAAGCTAAAAGGCTTCCCATACTATGTCCATATATAGCATAATCATCACTAACTATTTTATCTCTAATGTTTTCAAATATATCATCAACAGCTTCTTCTAAATTTTTATAAAAAATTTCGCTAAATCTTTTTCCTCGTCCCTTTAACTCAATTGGAACTAAGTGAATTGAAGGGTGTAAATAGTTTCTCCATTGATAATATATAGTTTCTGATCCTCCTGCATATGGTAAACAAAATAATATCATTATTTTAACTCCTTTTACTTTATTTAATTTTTAAATATTTATTAATCAAGTTATTTTGCTCTATCATTATCATGTTATTTGGAATTTCTTTATTTACCGAACATACAGCCATTTTATAACCTAATTCTATATCTAACATATTAAGTATATGTATATTATATTTATTATTGGTAATTATTTTAATATTTCCATCTCTACTTATATCAATCGAAAATGATTTTAGTGGTATTGATAGACCTTGTCCATAGCATTTAATATAACTTTCTTTCAATGTCCATATTTCATAAAATTTATTTAATTGTTTGCATAAATCATTTTGCATAATACAATTAAATTCACTTACTGAAAAAAAACATTCAGCTATCTCTTTATATTCAATATGTTTTACCTGCTCAATATCAATTCCAATAGGTTTGTCATCAATTGCACACACTACAAATTCTCCAGAATGAGATATATTGAAATTAAATTTTAAATAATCTTTCAAATATGGTTTTCCATAATCATTTTTATCAAATATTATACGTTTATCTATAACATTTAATTCTTCAGCAATGATAGTTCTTATTAATATTTCACCAATTAACGTTCTAATTTTGTCTTCTTTGTTAATAAATCTTTGAATTTTACATTTTTTCTCTAGAGTAATCATTAAACATATCTCATCTAATTTTTCTTTTTCAATATCTAAAATTTTCACTGCATAAATTTTCATTAAATTCCTCATTACATATCTTTATTTTTAATGTAAATGCATATATTGTTATTATTTTGTATTTATATTATAGCCTCAACACCAAAATATGTTCTTGACAGCCTAAACTGTCAAGAAATAGTTATTACATTCTGTTAATTATTTCTTGTCTTCAGTTTTCAAAAGTATAGATATTCAACTTCAAAATTATATATATACAGTGACTTAAACCTGGTGAATTTAACAACTTAGTTAAGTGCATAAGCCAAATTGTCAATGTGGATATCTATAATCAAATTAACTTCTATTCCATGCCTATTGATGAAACTATCTCTAATTTATCAGAAAATTACAAGAAGAAAAACTTAAGACAAAACATCTGAAGCTATCCTATTAATAATCATTGACCTAATTTCTGAACTCTTAGCATAAAACTCTGGATTTCCTCTATCTCACAATATAATAGCACTTACTTTTTCAGGATACCTTCGAGCACACCTTAATGCTTCTAACGGCTCCAGAGAATGTGCAATCAACACATATTCTTCTAAATCAAGTGCCTTTGAAAGCAATTCATCTAATTCATATATCAATGTTTTAATTGTTCAGTTATCATCGTCTTTAATTTTCTTGCATAATAATTATACGAATTCGTAATAGTATAATTACTAGATATTACAACTTCCTATTTATTAACTACTTTTTTACTATTAATAAATTCAATTGCTAATAGTGTTAATGAAGCCAAAATCAAAACAACTGAAACTATTACCCATCTTAAAAAATAATTAAAATCCTCTAAATACCCAATCACAACTGGTCCAAGTGCAAGTCCTCCGCCTGTAATAGTTGATAATATTGAATTAATACGCCCCCTATATCTATTATCTGAATTATTGGCGATCAGTACTTGATAATTAATAGAAACATATATTTCTCCCATTGTCATTATTATTATTCCAATTACAAATAGACTATAATCCTTAGCAATACTAAACATAAAAAAAGCTGTTGCATACAAAATACCGCCTAGTGCAAGATTATATGAAGTTCTGATTTTCTTAAATATTATAGTCAAAACTGGTGTAATTAATATTACAGCAATTCCATTAACCGCACCTAATATGCCATACTTTTCCGCACCCTGCTTTCCAAAATATGAAAGCAGCTGCATAGGAAGTAAAAATCCCCACTGTGAATAACCAAACTGAAAGAAAAAAACTATAAAAGCTCCTATAATCAATATTGGTGTATTTTTAAAGAAAACAAGCAAATTACAAGTTGGCTCATCCCGAATAATTACAGTATCCTTATCCGTCTTAATAGCTGTTTCAGTTTCAGTTTTGTTTATATTATTAACTTTGTGAAATTTTCTATTAGAATGCTTTTCTCTTATGAATATAGAAAATATAACTATACTGATAAACGTAAACAGAGAATTTAGATAAAATAATAACTTAATATGATTAGCGTAAAGTATTCCTGACAATAACGGTGCAATTGCATATCCAATATTATTTGCCAAATATAATAACGAAAACGCTTCTTTCCTATCACTGTTGTCAGTATAATCTCCAATTAAAGTATTATATATTGGGGTTGAAGATAAAAATGCACCTGATGCCAAAAACAAAAAAAATATAAACATACCATCTTTACAAACCGTACACAATAAATATGAGATAATTCCTAATGAATAAAATACTTGAAGCATTATTTTCCTACCAAACCTATCAATCAATATACCACTTAATGCCATAAAGACTCCCTGCACTATCATAAAACACATAATTATCATCCCTATTTTCTTTGATGATAATGAAACTCTGTCAGTAAGAATAATCGTAAGTAAAGGATAAACAAAATTGCCTATACCATTAATTAACATACAAATAACTAAAATATAAACCTCTTTTTTCATTCCTCTATACATATTAATTACTTCAATAAATTTATTCATATAATATTCCTTTCATATCTATACTATTAATAGTATAGAAGAAGCAGGTATATACTAATAACTCACTATTCATTTTTTTAATATAATACCTGCTCTTCATAATAACAAATAATTATTTTTTCAGTTCTTTTTTTAAGATTATATCTACTTGTGTACTTAACTTTTCATTAACTCCATCTATAATTACTGTAATTTTATCTTCTGAATACATACACTGGAATGTAATGTCTAAAGATTGACCCTCTTGTCCTAAAGACATCATATATTCATTAAAATTAGTGCATAACAATTCTTGTTCTTCGCTTGTTCTGTATCCTAGAAAATTAAAATATATATTCTTTGAATTATCTGAAAGTAGATACTCCTTAATCGTATTATCTTTTTGATTATCTAAAGCAAAATATGAAAAACTTACATTTTCATCTTCTGCCAAACGAACACGTTCATTAATTAATTTATTCATGCTGTCTTTTTTCAAAGTATCAATTACAACAGGAATTATATCAACAAATTCACCTATTGAATCATAATACTTTTCGCCTTTTTTTCTTCCATAATTATACATCAGCACTGGAACATTACTAATTGATAATATTTTCTCTGCAAATGCGCTAAACATGCTTATTGACACATTTAATATATGTTCATACAGCTTATTATTTTGAGAATCAATATTATAATTGAATATGCTGACTGTACCTGAAGATAGTATATCATTTTCTTCCATTAATTTTGATGCGTGCTTACTGTATTTTCTATATTGGTCAAGCTCAAACATATTAATTATTCTGTCTTCATCAATAAATTCAACCTGACTTTCAATTTCTTTTACATAGTCAGAATAATCATTACAGTTAATAATTGCATTACTTCCATATGATAGGTAATTGTTATAATACTGCATACATAGATTATTAACAATTTCTACACTTGCACCATCAAATATACTATGATGTACTGACCATAATATATCTGCCTTTCTGTCAGCTTTTTGTACAATTATTACTTTATATTTTATTCCACCAAATTCCAATCCATTAAGACTTTTCAATAGCTTATTTACCAACATTTTAGAATTTTCAGAGTCATATGTGGATATATCTACTACCGGAATCTCTATTTCATTAGAAACCATATATTCTTTCCACATCATTTTTTCATTAATAACATCCGTTGTACTATGAAACAGAGAATATGTCTTTATAACATCGCCTATAACTTTTTGCATCATCAGTATATCCGCATTACCATCAAATTCTGTAATAAATTGAATCTTAACATCTGATTTCAATGTATACTTTTGAACTGGAAGCACATTATATATCCTACTTACAGGCATACTGCATATCATCTGCTCATATGAATTAATATCATCTTTAACTTTGTCAATAATTTCATTAAATTCTTCTGTTGAACATTCTGTCCATAAATTCATATCAATATCTTTATATTCTGGTAAATACATATCATTTTTCTTCTTATTCACAAGTGATTTTGCAATTTTTTTTATTGTCTGATCCATAAAAATATCAGTTATCCCTACATAATAATCCTTCTTAAGTTTCATAATTAGTTTCATTGCTGTAATTGAATTACCACCTATTTCAAAGAAATTATCATTAACACCTAAGTGCCTTAATCCTAATGCATCTTTCCACAAATCAACTAATTCTGCTTCTAAATCATTTTCTGGCGCATCATTACTGTTTATCTGATTAAATGTATTTTCCATCTGAATCAGCTTTTTGTAATCCACCTTCCCATTTTTAGTTATTGGGAATTGTTCAATTTCTATAACAAAAGAAGGAATCATATACTCAGGCAGACGTAGTTTTAAGCTATCTCTTATGTTATAATTCAATCTGCTTTTTCCCACTACACTATTGTCATCTACAGAAAATTTAACATTATTTCTTTCAGTAACCACTTGTCCATCAATAGCAACTTCATCATTTATAGTAATATAAGCACATAAATATTTTGCTGAATCACCCTTTACTAAAACAATAGCTTCCCTTATATCCTTATCTTTTAATATTGCTTGTTCAATTTCAATAAGTTCTATTCTGCAACCTCTTACCTTAACCTGTCCATCGTCACGTCCCATAAATTCTATATTACCATCAGTCATCCATCTTCCGATATCTCCTGTCTTATACATAATACTTCCTTCATTAAATGGGCATTCTAAAAATCTTTCATTAGTCTTAACCTTGTCACATATATATCCAGCTCCAACATTTGGTCCTTCAATATATATTTCTCCAGGAATCCCTATAGGAAGTATACCAAGATTATTATCTAAAATATAAATTGACACATTAGCTAACGGTTTTCCAATTGGAACATTCTCACTTATCTCTGTGTTAGAATCAATTATATATGCAGTCGAATCAACACAACATTCAGTAGGTCCGTAGATATTAACTATTTTTATGTCCCTTCCATACTTATTTCTGAATTCATTAACTGTTCCTAGTCTTAAAACATCACCACCAATTATGAAATAATCAATCTCAAGTATATCTTTTCCCTCTATGCAGTTGTTTAATAATTCTAATATAAATGGTGTACCATCTGACACTTTTATATCATTTGATATATAAAATTCAAATAGCGCCTTTTCATTTAACTTGTCTTTCTCATCTATTAAAATCAAATTATGTCCATTTAATAGACTTCCATATATTTGCTGTACAGAAGCATCAAATACAATTGGGGCAAGTAATGCTACATTAACCTTACTATTGAAGCCTTCATATATTAATTTATTAAGCGAAGCATGCAGGCTCATAATATTGGTGTGTTTTATCATAACTCCTTTTGGATTTCCAGTACTTCCTGATGTATATATAATATATACTAAATCATCAGCCTTATTAACTATAACAAGATTACTATCATCTTCTATAAATTCAGTATATTCATCAATATTTATCATTTCATACTTCATTTTTTCATCTAATATACTACTTTCTTTTGTTAATATAATATTAACATTGCATTCTTTTAATTGATGATAAGTTCTTTCAGTAATATTATTAGGCTCTATTGGGAGGTAAGCTCCGCCTGACTTAATAATAGCTAATATTCCAACCATCATTTCAATGCTCTTATCAAACATCAAACCGACAATATCATTAGCTTTTACACCTTTCTTTCTTAATACTCTTGCAATTTGATTTGCCTTTTTATTCAATTCGCAATAAGTAATACTTTGTTTTTTATAACTTACAGCTACGTTATTTGGATATTTTTCCACTATACTTTCAAATTGCTGAACAACGTTATTCTCAATAAGTTTTGTGCTATAAGGCTTTATAAAATTGACAAGTTCTTTTTTCTCCTTCTCACTTAACATATTAATTTCTGAAACTTTTTTATCTGTATTATTAATAACATCTTTAACAATTTCAGTGAAATGCTCAAACATTTTACTAATTCGGTCTTTTTTAAATAACGCCTTAGCATACTGAATACTTATTTTTGTTTCTGTCTCATATTCTGATACACTAAAGTTTAAGTCAAATTTAACTGTATTATCCTTATCAGCATATTTTTTAAATACCAATCCATTAAGATTGTATTCATTAATCTCATCGTCAAGCATTGTAAACATTACATCAAATATAGGATTTCTAGATAAGCTTCTCTCTACTTGAACATCCTCCACTAGATTCTCAAACTGATAATCTTGATTCTCATAAGCTTCTATTGTATTTTGAATTACTTCCCCTAAAAATTCATCATATGTCTTAGAAGAAACTGGATAGTTTCGCATAACCACTGTATTCACAAACATACCAACGATGTTATGAAGCTTCTTATGTTTTCTACCAACAACAGGAGTTCCTATCAAGATATCTTCTTGTCCACTATACTTTGACAATAATATATTTACTAATGATAAATATATCATATAAGATGTACAATTATGTTTTTCACATAAGGTTCTTATACCACTTCTTAGTTCATTATCAATATCAAATATAACTGTTTCTCCTTTAAAATTTTGTACTGATGGTCTGCTGAAATCAGTTTGTAAATTCAGCACAGGTATATCACCTTTTAATTTCTCAATCCAATATTTTTTCTCATTATTGACTTTTTTCTTAACTAACTGTTCATTACTCCACTCACTGTAATCCTTATATTGTAATTCTAAATTATTAAGAGCCTGTCCACTATAGAGCTTAACAAATTCCGAAACTATAATTCCCTTTGACATACCATCAGATATTATGTGATGCATGTCAAATATAATTGCGTATTCATCACAGCCTATTTTTACAATCTTAGCCCTCATAAGTGACGCCCTGCTTAATTCAAAAGGTTGTATGAACTCATCAATTATATCATCAAGTTTTCTATCATTTATTTCTTCATATTTAACTTTAAACTTTAATTCTTTTTCAATTTTTTGATATATTTCACCTTCATTCATTACAAAGCTGGTACGTAAACTCTCATGTCTATTAACTAAATTTTCAAATACTTTATTAACTTCTTTGATGTTAAGTTTTCCTTCGACAATTATAACTTCAGGCATATTATAATGAGTTGCACTTAAGTCAAACTGTTGTAACAAGTACATTCTTCTTTGAGCTTTTGATAAATCATAGTACTCTTTGTATGGTGCTTTTTTTATTTCATGAAGTTCCTCTTTGCTTAATGTACCTATATATTCAGCAATTTCACTAATTGTTGGTGTTTTAAACATAATATTAAATGGAATTTCAACTTCAAGTTCTTGCGAAATCTCAGCGAGCACGCTTGTAATTTTTAAGGAATGTCCTCCTAATTCAAAAAAGTTATCATTAATTCCTATTTTTTCTACGCCGAGTGCTTTTTCCCAGATTTCCACCAATACTTTTTCAACTTCAGTAGAAGGTTTTACATATTCAGTTAACCTGTCTTTACTTTCTCTTTCATAAGGAAGTGCCTTTCTATCAAGTTTTCCATTAGAAGTTACTGGCATTCTGTCAAGCTGTTTATAATACATAGGCATCATGTAATCCGGTAGCAAAGATGCAAGCTTCTTAATTATCTTATCCTTACTAATTTCATAGTCGGCTACATAATAAGCACATAGTACCTGGTCACCATTATTCTCTTTAACAACAGCTACTGTTTCCTTTACACCATCAACCGAAATAATTGCCTGTTCTATTTCACCTAGTTCAATTCTAAAGCCTCTTAATTTAACCTGATAGTCAATTCTTCCAATATATTCAATATCTCCATTATCTAACCATCTCACCAAATCTCCTGTTTTGTACATTCTTTGCTCTGCTTCAAATGGATTGTTAATAAATTTCTCATCAGTTAATGCTTCATTATTAAGATATCCTCTTGCAAGTCCTACTCCAGCTATGCATAATTCACCTGGCACACCCCTAGGAACAAGGTTATTATTAGAATCTACTATATAAATTCTAATATTGTCAATTGGTTTTCCAATAGGCACACTGTTATTAAATTTAGTAGTTATACAGTCAAAATAAGTTACATCAATTGCCGCTTCTGTCGGACCATATAAATTAACTAAATCAGTATTAGTAACAGGATAAACTAACTCTTTAAAGTTATTAACGTGATTAACCTGCAAAGCCTCACCACTTGTAAAAATACGCTTTAATGACTTAATTTCATTTTGCTTGTTATACATTATTACATAATCTAAAAACAGATTAAACATTGATGGTACAAAATGCATTGTCGTTATATTATTTTCTTTTACTGCATCAACTATTGCTGATACATCTTTTTCCTGTCCATTACCTAACAAACATACTTTTGCTCCAACCATTGACCACCATAATAATTCCCATACTGATACATCAAAAGTATAGGTTGTTTTTTGTAAAATAATGTCATTTTTACTAATAGGATATTTTTTATGCATCCAGTTAATACGGTTTATTAATGCCTTATGTTCAATCATTACTCCCTTTGGCATACCAGTTGAACCAGAAGTGTAGATAACATACATTAAATCATTTGGCTTATTAATTATACTAAGATTTTCTAAACTTTCATTCTTAATATCCTCATTATTCACACAAATAACATTTTCATAAATACCTTCTAACTGTGCTTTATATTCATCTGTAGTAATAATTACCTTAGCTTTACTGTTCTCCAAAATATAACCTATTCGTTTTATAGCAGTATCACATGCTATTGGTAGATATGCTCCACCTGCTTTTATTACTGCAAAAACACTTATAAGCATATCAAGACTTCTTGGTACCATAACTGCTGCAATACAATCTCTATCAATACCTTTTTTTCTTAAATATCTTGCTAACTGATTGACTTTTTTATTAAATTCACCATAAGTAATTTCAGTTTGATTAAATATTACAGCTGTATCATTATATGATTTTGATACTTGATTTTCAAATAATTCAATAAAAGTTTTATCAGAAGGAAAATCACACTTAGTATTATTAAAATCCAACAATATCTTATTCGTTTCACTTTCCATAAGCATATTAATATCACTAATAACTGTAAACTCATCTTTACATATCTGATTAATAATATTCTCATAATGAGCTACAATTGACTTTATGGTTTCTTTACTAAATAATTTCTTTGCATACTCTATTTTTAATCTAATTTTATCACTGCCTGTATAAGCTATGAATCTTAAATCAAAATTAACTTTCGTCCTATCATATTCTACATACTCAAAATGTAAGGAATCATTATTATCTTCATTACCTTTTACTTCATCTTCCATAGAGAACATAACATCGAATAAAGCATTTCTACTTGTATCACGTACAATATCTAAATCATTAAGTAAATCTTCAAACTGATAATCTTGATTATCATATATATCTAGTACATGTTCACTCATACGTGCTAAAAAGTCGTGATACTGTTCTTTATTGTTAACAGTATTTCTTAAAGCCAATGTATTTATAAACACACCAATTACCTTTTCGATTTCTGGTCTGTTTCTTCCAGCTACAATACTACCAATAACAATATCCTCTTGATTTGAATACTTGTTAAGTAGTATATATATTCCACTTAAAAGTACCATATACAAAGTAGTACTGTTATTTACTGCTATTTCATTTAGTTTTTCACATATTTTATCACTTAATTCAAACACTATACTGTCGCCTTCAAAACTCTGCTCCTTAGGTCTTGGATAATCAGTGAAGAGATTAAGTACGGGTATCTCATCTGCAAATTCATTTTTCCAAAATTGCTTCTGTTTTTGTAACTTTTCTGAAGATAAATATTCATTCTGCCATATAGTATAATCTTTATATTGAATTTCTAATTTTTCCAAATTTTCACCTTTATAAAAACTAATTAAATCTTTCATTATAATATCTACTGATATACCATCACATATAATATGGTGTATATCAAATAACAGATATAACTTTCCTTCAATATAAGCTAATGCAATCCTTACAAGTGGAGCTTTTTCAAGGTCGAATGGCTTAATAAACTGATCTATAACCTCTTCAATACTGAAATTCTTACAATCAATTAATTCTAACTTAAAGTCTATTGTTTCATTAATTTTTTGTACAATAACTCCATCTTTTACTGCAAAATATGTTCTTAAACTTTCATGTCTTTTAAATAGTTCATTTACACTTTTTTCAAACAGTTTCTTATCAAGTTCATCAGTTACCAAAAATGTAGCTGACATGTTATATCCTGTACTCGATAAATCCATATGTTGTAATATATACATTCTTTTCTGAGGTATTGAAGCTTCATAATAATCTTTTTTTCCAACACTTTCAATCAGTTCATAACTTAGTTTTTTCTGTTGTTCAATGTAATCCGCCTGTTCTTTTATAGTAGGCATCTTAAACATATTTTTTAAAGGAATAGAACATCCACATTGTTTATAAACTTTTGAAGAAATAGTAACCGCCTTTATAGACTGACCTCCTACTTCAAAGAAGTTGTCAGTTATGCCAATATTATCAATCCCTAATTCCTTTTTCCATATGTCTAAAAGAATCTGTTGTATTTCAGTTTCTGGATTAACAATTTTCTTATCAGCATTAAATTCTATATCATATTTTCTAAGCAGATTCAAATTAACTTTTCCATTGCTAGTCATTGGAATTTTATCTAATTCTAAAAAAAACGATGGTATCATAAATAGTGGAATATTATCGCGCAAATGTTGTTTTAGATGTTCAATATTTAAATTATCCTTACCTACAATAAATGCACATAAAAACTTCTGCTTATTATTATCTTCAATATCAACTACTACTGCGTCTTTAACTTCTTCATGTAAAAGAATCTGTTTTTCAACTTCTTTTATTTCTATACGGTATCCGCGAATTTTAACTTGATTATCACTTCGTCCCAAAAACTCAACATTATAATTATCCATCCACCTTGCCATATCACCCGTTTTATATAACCGCTCACCTTCTACAAATGGATTTGCAATAAATTTTTCTTTTGTAAGCTTATCATTGTTGATATATCCTTTAGCTACACCTTCACCACCGATATAAAGTTCACCAACAACACCAATCGGCTGAGGCATAAAGCAATCATTAAGGATATAATACCTTACATTATCAAAAGGTTTTCCTATAGGTGTATTAACACAGTTTGGAAGTTGTTCTTCGCTAACTTCATAGTATCCTGAATCAATAGTTGCTTCAGTCACACCATAACTATTAACTATTCTCATATCAGAAGAATATCTTGACAACATTCTCTTGTAATCAAGTATTTTAAAAGCATCTGCACCAACTACAAGTACTTCCATAAAACTTATATCTAAATCATTGTCATATATAAAATCCATGAATGCACATACAAGTCCCGGTGTAGATTCAAATATGTTAATCTTTTCAGCATTAATCAGATTATATAAAGCTAGAAAATCTGTTTTAACCTCATCTTTACATACATATATTGTTCCACCTGGTAAAAATCCTCTGCACATATCTTCAACAAATACATCAAAAGACATACTTGCAGTTTGAAGTAACCTTACATCTGAGATATTCACTGTATAATTGTTAAGACATGCGTACGCCACACTTACAAGGTTTTTATGCATTACCATTACACCTTTTGGTTTTCCTGTAGTACCAGAAGTATATATAATATAAACTAGATCTTCTGGACTGTTTATCGATACAGGATTATCCTTTACACCCTTTATGCTAAAAGCATCTTCTAATATCATAACTTTACAGTTTTTCTCTATATTCTCTCTAGAATTTTCTGTAGTTATAACAAACTTTGCTTTACAATCATCAATCATGTATGTAATTCTCTCTTGAGGATATGTTGAGTCTATTGGAACATAAGCTGCACCTGACTTAATAATTCCAAGTATTCCAATCATCATTTCCAAAGAACGATTAATCATTATTCCAACTTTATCATTACGAGTAATTCCATAGTCTCTTAACATGTATGCAATTTCATTTGCTTTTTCATTCAATTGTGTGTATGTTAATGATTTTTCCTCAAAAACAACTGCTTTTTTATCAGGATTTATCTTTACCTGTTCTTCAAACATCTGAATAAAAGTAATATCCTTAGGATGTTCAACGTTTGTTTTATTAAACGTATTAAGTATCAATTCTTTTTCCGAATCAGATAACATATCGACATCATTAATAACCACATCTAATGATTCTGATACACGATCTAGTATATTTACATAATGCATAAGCATTTGCTCTGCAAAATACTCTTTAAACAGCTTAGTACAATATTCGAGTTCAACCATTATACCATCACTAAACTCCTCCACAGTAAATGATATGTCAAATTTTGATATATTATACTCATGATACATTCTCTCAATTGTCAGATTATCTACTGTAACTTCTTGGTTCTCTAAGTTCTGCATAGTAAATAAAATATCAAAAATCGGATTACGGCTCATATCTCTTTGAAGATTCAATTCATCCACTAAGCATTCAAATGGATAATCCTGATTCTGATATGCTTCTAGAGAATTTTCTTTAACCTGTAGCAAATGATTTAGGAAACTATTATTTTTATCTATTTGATTTTTCATTACAATTGTGTTAACAAACATACCTACCATGTTTTGAGTCTGTATATTGTTCCTTCCTGCAATTGGAGTACCAATAATTATATCTGTTTGCCCTGTATATTTGTTTAATAATACATTTAGTCCTGCCGATAAAAACATATATAATGTGGTATTAGACTGTTTCACTTTGTCTTTAATTTTGCTATATAAATCACCTTTAATCTTAAACCTCAACGTTTTCCCATCAAAAGACTGTATAGCTGGTCGAGAATAATCCGTAGGAATATTAAGAACAGGTAAATCATCTGATAATCTCTCAATCCAGTATTGTTTCTGTTTTTTCATTTGATCTGATTCAAGATAATTATTATGCCATACTGTATAATCCTTATATTGTACCTCTAATTCTTCTAAATCCTCATCGTTATACATTCTTGTAAAATCATCTACGATAATTCCCACAGAAACACCATCTGTAATAATATGATGCATATCAAGTATCATAACATGTTCATTGTCACCTGTCTTAAATAAAGCACACCGAAATAGTGGTGCCTTTTCTAAATCAAAAGGTTGTACAAACTTCGTTATTTCCTGATTAATATCAGAAACTACACTAACATATTTTATTTTAAAGGATATATCATCATAAATCTTTTGAACTATTTTATTATTAATATCAATAAACGAAGTTCTTAATGCTTCATGCCTTTTAATTAATTTCGCAAATATTTCTTCAACCTTACTTAGTTCAATTTTTCCTTTTATTTTTAAAGAACTTGTAATATTGTAACCATTACTATCAGGATCAAGTTTTTGTAATACAAACATTCTCTTTTGTGCAGAAGATACTTCGTAATATTCACTTTTTGATATTTTTGCTATATCTTCACCCATAGAATCTTTCATATCAGTAATTGATTTAGCCAATTCTTCTATTGTCTGCTTTTCAAATAATTTTTTAATTCCAATATTAACACCAAATTGCTTTAAGATATTAGCATTCAAAACAGTAATTTTAAGAGAATGCCCACCAAGGTCAAAGAAATTATCCTTAATTCCTACATTTTCTATATTAAGAATATCATTCCATATTTCAACAAGTTTATTTTCTATTTTATTACTAGCAGGTACATAAGATGAACTTACTACACTCTGCATCTTCATTTTTCTAAGTTCAGAAACATTTAGCTTTCCATTAATTGTTAACGGAATGTTTTCAATCTGCACAAAATAAGTTGGTACCATAAAAGCTGGTAAGCTTTTAGATAAATAGTTTCTTATATCTGCTATATTTATTTCATTATCAGAAATAATGTATGCTGCTAATACTTTTTCACTATTTTCCTCTTTATCTATTACAACTGCATCATTTACAAATTCAATATCTTTTATAGCTCTTTCAACCTCACTAAGTTCAATACGATACCCCCTTATCTTAACCTGCTGATCAACTCTTCCTATATATTCTAATGAGCCATCTAATCTCATTTTAACTAAATCACCAGTTTTGTAGATCTTATCTCCTGGTATATGTTTATTGTCCACATATTTTTCTTTAGTTAGTTCTTCTCTATTAAGATATCCTCTTGTTACACCAACACCACCTACATATAACTCTCCCATAATACCGGTTGGACATATATTTTCGTCTTCATCCATTATATATATTGAATATCCTTTTATAGGCTTACCAATTGGAATTATCTTGTTTTTATCAGCTTCACTCAACTTATGATAAGTTATACATACTGTAGATTCTGTTGGTCCGTATGTATTATATACTTTTGCATTTTTAATAAGATTATCAATATGCTCCCACTTTAATATGTCTCCACCGCTGATATATGTATGTATATTACTTCGTGACATAAGTTTATTTATCTCATTTAATAATAGTGGACTTGTTGAGATTATAGTTACATTCTCCTTCTGAATTTTATCAACAAGCAGATTAATATCCTTAATCTCATCATCGCTACATACTACAATACTTCCACCTACTGTTAATATAGGATATATTTCCTCAATAGATGCATCAAAACTATATGAAGCCTGATGCAGCATTTTATCATTTTCATTAAGTTTAAACTCTTGTAAAAATGCATTAACATAGCCTGCAAGATTTGAATTTTCAACCATAACTCCTTTAGGATTTCCTGTAGTTCCTGAAGTATAGATTATATATGCAAGGTCTGAACCAAGTATTTTAACTTCTGGATTTTTGTCCATTTTTACCACATCACAAATGTCCTTAATTTGTATTGTGTTTCCTATATATTCTACATTCTGCATAAGTTCAGAATCTGTTATTAAAATTTCCGTGCCACTATCTTTTAATATATAATTAATTCTATCTGCAGGGTTAAAAACATCTATTGGCAGATATGCCCATCCTATCTTTAAACAAGCTATCATAACTGCAGTTCTCTCAAGGCTTCTATTTAATAATAATGCTGCTATTTTACTTCTGCTTTCACTGTGTAACAAATAATTTGCTATCTTGTTAGCCATCTTATTAAGTTCACAGTATGTAAGATTATTTCTATTATAAGAAATAGCAATATTATCAGGAGTAATCTCCACCTGTTTTTCAAACAGTTCCTTAAAAACCTCAATTTCAACTTTATTAACATTATTATTACTAGTAGATATATATTCTTTTATATTCTTTTGTTTCATTAACTGAATATTCTTTATTTTAGTATCAGGTTTATTAATAATGCAGTTTAGCACCTCAACATAATACTTCATAAAATTATTTATTGTCTCTATTTCAAATAATTCTTTCGAATATTCAATTTCAATATCATAACAACTTTCATACGACATAATCTCAACTGCAATATCTACCTTACTATGTTCTGCATTATACTCAAGTGGTTTAAGTATAGTATCTGATAATTTTAAATTTGGTATATCCATGTTTTTCAAATTAAAGGTCACATCAAATATTCCATTTCTATTTTTCATAGACTTAAAATTCAAATGTTCTACTAATTCTTCATTGAAATATGCCTGATTAGACAAGTCACTTAAAATGCATTTATTAAATTTCTTCATGTATTCTATAAAACTATCTTCATTATTTACAAATATGCGAATAGGCAATGTATTAATAAGCATTCCAACTATATTTTCTGAATTATTAAAACTACGCCCTGCTACAGGAGTCCCAACTACAAAATCATCCTGCCTAGTATACTTATTTAGCAAAATATTAAATGCTGAAAATAATACAACATAATCTGTCACCTTATTCTTTTTAGCAAATTCCTTAACTTTTATAAACATTTCATTATCTATTTTGTTATAAATACTGCTACCATCATAACTTAATACCGCTGGTCTTTTATAATCCGTTGGAATTTCTAATATTGGAACACTATCTATAAATTTATTAAGCCAATAATTTTTCTGTTTAATATATTCATCTGTTTTTATGAATTTATCTCTAAATACAAGATAATCCTTCAAGTTGTATAACTGATTTTTTTCTTCTTTTAAATTATATAAATCTATAATATCATTCATCATAATACTAATGGATGTTCCATCTACAATAATATGATGTATGCCAAATGCTAAAATACTAATATCGTTAAATTTCACAAAAAGCGTTCTTAACAAAGTATCCTTTCCTAAGTCAAATGCTTTATTCCATTTACTAATAATTCTTTTTGTCTCATCTTCTGAATAATTATTATTTACTGTAATTTTTTCAAACTCAACATTACTTTCTTTTCTTGTAAACATTTTTACTTGAGAGTCAATTACGCAAAAATTAGCTCGTAACCCTTCATGATTCTGGAATAACTTATCAATTACTTTACAAAATTTTTCAGAGTTGAATTCACCCTCTATTTCAAATAGTTTAATAATATGAAACAGTTTATTAGTTTCTTCTATTTCATTAAGAATAAATACTTTTTCATGTGAAGGTAAAACATTATAATATTCTCTTTCCTCTGCTTTTTCCATCAAAAGTAAACTTTCTAGTCTCACTTCAGTTTCAAGTAATTTTGCTATATATTTTATGGAATAATTGTGAAATAACTGTTCTATTTTAAATGACACTCTAAATTCTTCATTTATAAGATTCATAATTCTTATAGCACTTAAAGAATTACCACCCATCTCGAATATTGTGTCTTCCAACTGTATTTCATTTATTCCCAAAATATCCTCGAAAATATCCTTAAGTTTTTTTTCTTCATTTGTCAGATTCTCAACCTTATATTTTTTAGTATTCTCATTTTTAAACTTTGAAATCACATCATTATATTCCCCTGCCATAAAGGCTTCTGCAAGTTTAAATCTCTGCTTTTTGCCACTTGCTGTCTTAGGTATTTTTTTGATAGCGATTACATCCTTTATTTCATTTCCGATAGCATTACTAACATGTTTTTTAACAGCTTGTACAGCTTCACTCATTTGCTCTAATTCGTTGTCACTTGCTATAAATACAATTATTTCATCCTGTTCAAATTCATTTTTCACAGTACATACAGCACTTTCCTTAATTATCTGTATTTTCATATCAGTAACAATATTTTCTATATCTTGAGAATAAAAATTTTGACCATTTATAATAATCAAATCCTTGATTCTACCTGTAATAAACAATTCATTTTCATATATAAATCCTAAGTCTCCTGTTTTAAACCATCCTTCAAAAGAATTGTTATTTTTAATTCCATTGTTAATATAATATCCCTGTGTAACATTATCTCCCTTTATACATATTTCACCAATTATGCATTCTGCGACTTCGTTCTCTTCAAAAAATATCTTTGCTCTACAGTTTTTTACTTCTGTTCCCACTGAAACCAAATCCACTATATTATTTCCATCATTCTCTAAAATGTTAACCTTTTTCCCATAAACAAGATTTTCCCTTGCTACACTAACAACTTTCATTTTCATTCCCGCAACAGGAAATGTTACTGCTAATGTTGCTTCTGCCATCCCATATACTGGATATATAACATTATCTCTAAGACCATATTTTTTCATATTATGTTGAAATTCCATACATAATTTATAATATATTGCCTCAGCACCATTGATTATCAGACGAACATTCGATAAATCAAGTTGAATATTATTTTGCATCTCAAGATACTTTCCAATTAATTCAAATCCAAAATTAGGTGACCCCATAATATTGGCTTTATATTCTTCCGCTTTTTTTAGATATAAAAGTGGATTTCGAATAAAAATTATGGGTTCCATTAATATTTCATTATTTCCACCAAACATAGGTGCCAAATGAAATCCAATTAATCCCATATCATGTGTAAGAGGCATCCAACTTATTGGAATTTCATTAGGATTGATTTCTGCCCTTTCATACATATCCTTTATATTGATAATTATATTTCTATGTGTCAGAACAACTCCCTTAGGCTCAGAAGTTGAACCTGATGAGAATTGTATCAAAGCAATCTGGTCAGGTTCAATCTTTTCAATTTCTCCTTCTTTTTCAAAGTTGTTCATTTCGTTAATGCAAAATATAAATTTTTCATCTACTTCTATGTTTTTAATTAATGTATTTTTTAGTTCACTGACTGTAATAATGAACAAATTATCAACTTTATTAAATATTATTTCCAATCGTTCTCTAATTAATTCATTTTCTCCTAACTGCATAGGAATTGGAATATATCCTCCTAATATGCACCCCCAGAAAGCATAAAGAAAACTTTCATTGTCCTTTAAACATAAGACAACTTTATCATTTTTCTTAACACCTCTTAACTGCATGACTCCTAAAAATCTTTTTGCCTTATGCAATAATTGACTATAAGACACTTGCTTATCCTCAGACTTTTCGCTAATAAATGTTATACCTGCTCTATCTTTTGCCGCTGTGTATATTAACATTTCCGCTAAATTATTAAAATCCATTTTTATATCCATTCCTTTCGCAAACTTAATGCATAAAACATAATCAAATCGCGTTGCTACGCATTTTTAGTTTATAATTAAGTCATCGCTATGCCATTCAACTATTATAAAACATCTCTGTTCATATTTATGTCAAATCTACATTTATTTAAGATATAAAAAATACCACTTTAAAATGGTATTTTTTTAAATTATTTTCATTGTACTTGATAAATGTTTTAATATATTCAGGATACATTAACACTGTTTATGTATCTTACTTAAGTATCTAGTATTCTAACCCTTCTTTACTACAGAAATGGAATACGGATCAAAGCTTAATGGTATATTCCCAATAATTTCTCTAGAATTTGTATCAACAATAGATATTGATTTCCCTTTAGTGTTACTTACAAATAAGTAATTATCTTTTATAATTAATGACTCAGGTCCCTTAAATCCTGTAATACTTCCAACAATCTGATTTGTATTTGTATCAAAAATAGTAATTCTGTCTCCTAACTTATCTCTTCTCTTGTCTTTGTCCCTGTGACTTATATATGCAATCCCATTGTTATCAATAACTATATTATTACACCAAGGTTCTAAAGAAACGTTTTCAATTAAACTTCCATCCTTATTATATATACTTAATTTATGTTCATCAATATACTCACTGTCTTTAAAATATCCATTGCTAGTTATGTATATATTCCCATTTTTATTAATTTTTAAATCTCTCCCATATAAATCTAACCCATTGGGGGTAACTATGTCTGTACTTAAATTATCTCTATCGATTTTTAAAATATACCTTCCTGGTACATCGTTATATTCTGCCATATCAGCATCTACCACATTCACATATATATATTTATCATCAAAATCGTATCCCTGAATTGCTCCCTTTATATAAAATGGCGTATCAATAATTTCATCATTTTTTGTATTTATAATTCCAAATGGAGTTCCATTGGGGTTAATGCTTCGTGGAGAGAACTTAAACATTACATATGCCTTATTATTATCTCTATCATTGATAATTGAAGTCGGTCCACCCTTATCTGGAAATACTAATTCTTTTGATACCTTGCCATTTTCAAATATCTCCACCCTATTTGCTAACTTACTTTCTAGTGGATTTACTGTAGCATATACTTTATCATCTAAAATTTCGCTTATTTCAGCTACAGTTTTACCTTCTTTTTTACTTATTTCTAGGTCGCTATACTTAATATTATCCTTTTTTATATCATAAATTTCTAAAAATCCAACACTTCCATTTTCAACGTAAACATCATATAATGCTTTTCCCTTAGTTAAAGTATCCGCTCCATTTTTAATAACTTTTAAATAGCCAAAATATGCAATTATTAACAAAACTAGTATTCCAAGTATGACAATCACTTTTCTCATAAAAACCTCCATTTCGCCGCTACCGCCGGCGACGCAAATAGTAATGAAAAATGGTGTTTCGGTTTACACCATTTGGCAATAATAAAACTGAGAAGAAGATATACTGCAAAGCACGGCTATGTAAGTAGTAGATTACTTCTCAGTATAAAAACCAGTGTAAGAATCATCTTTCAATCATAAATAGGTGGTCTATTTGACCACACGCTAATCTTTGTTTTAGCTCTTTGTTAAATGTGTAGAAAGTGACCTATATAAAATTGATATGCCCTCAGAAATGCAGAATAAACAAAAAGAAAAAGCCGTAAAAGAAGCTGTAAAATTTCTTATTGCTCAAGGTGTAATAAAAGCTTCTTACATTTCTATTCAAGAGTCTAACTATTAATTTTTTTTAGTCTCTAAAATCCTTAATTAAGGTCAGCCTTTTTTACATAATTATAGTAGATTTTTGAAGTTTGGGTGTATTTTTCACACTACACCTCTTGCTATTTAGTTGGAGGCAGCTAACTGCTGCACTCCTAAATAAAAATCTAATTAATACATAATTTTTAAAAGACATATACAATAATATTGTTTCATGAAATTTTTAATCTGTCCAATGATTTCTTACAGATGTATTATCACTTGCATATATAGCATCTGGTGTAACAAGCCCATCACCACTTGCAACATTTGCAAAACCATCTATATCTACATTCACTGCAACAAGATATCCATACCAAGGAATTTTACTACAATATGTCGAACTTGTTACTAACTTTCCAGTTAATCTATATGGTTTACCTTTAAAAGTACTATATGCCATTCTAAACGCACTATCAGCTTGATCCATATCGGTTGTCCAAACATTCATATCATAAATACTATTATACGCCTTGTCCCAACCTGAAATTTTATCATAACCAGCAGTAGTGTTTGGATTAGCATTAGAGAATATACAGTTATCACTATACGCATTTCCATTAAAAATTCCAGCATGGTCGATGTCTCCATAAAGATTGCTACCTGGCATATCACCTAGGAATACATCACCTTTTTTAGCTTTGGTTAAATCACAAACATTGTTATAGCCTGTCTCCCCGCTAAAATCTCCTACGTTCGTAATTCTTCCTTCTCCATCTGTATGAAGCACTTTTTTGTTTATTCCACTTTTATTATTCTTTTCTTCTACCTTAGAAACAAGTTCTTTTAATTTCTCTTCAAATTGTTTAGCCTTATCTAATTTTGTTTTCGTATTTTTGCTTGAAGCATCGCTTTTTAAAGCATTTGTTGTTAAATTATTTGAGTCTCTCAAAGTAACTGTACCATCATCATTTATATAGTACTGCTCTAATTCTTCTGGGATTACACTATTCCAAAATTCAGTTATACCAAGTTTTTTATTATTTTCTTTTATTTTGGAAAGTTCAGTTTTAGTCTTTCTTGCCTCTAAAATCCCGTTAATGAAATTTTGATCATTAAGCTTTCCTTCGTTTGTTAACTTTGCAATTTCTGATTTAGATAAATTTAAATCATTTGTAGAAAGTTGTGCTGCAAAAGCATTTCCTCCAATTTGTGCAAAAGTTAGTGCCATTACAACTGCGCAAACTATTCCTTTGATGTGTTTATTCATTATTTACATCCCCTCTTTATTATTTTTTTATATAGAATATTTCTAGACATTTGTATTATAAATACTTTTTTTCTAGATTCCCTATATTTTTTAGTTATGTTAACTATTCGGCTACTTTCAACATATATATTCTCATAATACTTAAATAAAATAAATATCTTTTCCCCAAAAGATACAAAATTAGTCATTAAAAGAAATTTTAGATCTATTTTTATAAAATACTCCTTATAAGACTAAAAATGTGCGTTTTATGATAACACTATTGACTTTTTACATAATAAGTGTTTGGAGTTAAAAACATAACTTTTAAAAACTAGTGAAAAGTAGGCATAGTTCAAATTGAATAACAATTTAATTTCTTAATAACCAGTTGGTAAAATGGGAATCTATCCATTTAGAAAATTAAAAATAGTTATAATTTCTCAAATTATGAAGTTATAACTATTTTTTTGATATTTTATACAAAAATTCTCCTATACAATTTTTATATTCTGACCCCACGTATTAAATCCCCATTTCCAATTCCATTAATATCAACCAACCTATCAACACTAACTCCATACCTACTAGCAATTCCGCTCAAGCACTCACTACTAATCACTGTATGGAGAATAATCAATATCAAAATTCTTGGATACTCCCTCAAAAATAGCCTGTGCCACCCTTCCATCATTATAATTATTCATATCCCTCTCACTATCACAAAATGCACATTCCACCAAAATAGCTTTCATAACAGTATGATTTATAACAAATAAATCTCTCCTATCCTTAACACCTCTATTTTTAAGTCCAAGCTCTGATAATTCATATAATATTGCATTTCCAACCTCTTCTGCTAATCCTCCAGTTAAACATAAAACTTCTGCACCTTCTCCTCCACCTGCATTATGATGAATTGAAATAAAGAAATCAGCTTCAGTATTATTAGCAGCTTCACATCTTTGGTTTAAAGAATCATAAAGACTAGCTGCATTATCTGGAGTGCAGTTTACAACATTAATTCCTACTGCCCTTAATTTTAAAATAAGTGCCTCCCCAACCAATTTATTAAGATCATCCTCAAATCTTATTCCAACAGCTCCAATATCATAATTCACGTTATGTCCCATATCAATTGCTATAATATTTAATTTTTTCATTTTTATACACCCTCCTTTAAATTTCTTGTTTTCTCATATGGGATATATGTAATTTCAACATATATACTATATATAGAGGTTATTTTAATTTCCTCTACAAAATAATCAAATAAAATTCAATTGTTAGGAGGTCTTTATGAATTTTGAATACATTGAATCTTTAGTTACTAACTGCAAAAATGGTGATACACTCTCAAAAGAAAAATTAGCAGAGGAATTTAGGCCTTTAATCTTTAATATTTCTAAAAGAACTTTTATTCATGGGTATGCAATACATGATATTCAAAATGAATGTTACAAAACTCTCTTTAACTGTGTTTCCTTATATAATTTAGAAAAACATAGATTCGTTGCTTACGCTAGTAATTCAATAAGAAATAATATAAATGATTTAATAAAAAGAATTAAAATCAGAAGTTTTACTGAAGGAAATGATGCTCTAAGTTTACATGATGATGTTGAAAAGGATCTGCCAGATATGGATATTAACTCAGAAAATTTATTATGTGAAGAGTGCGATTATCAAGAATTAAGATTAGCTATTAATAGTTTAACTGAAGAGGAAAAGGAGCTTATTGATTTTATATTTTATAAAAATAATACAGTTCAAACTTATGCTTACTTCAAAAATCTGTGTTACTCAACAGCTAGTCAAAGAAAAAATGTTATTTTGAAGAAAATTTTAAATCATATAAATCTAAGGTATATGGAAATTTAATACTCAAAAAAAGCCAAGGCTATATTCAGCCCTGGCTTTTCTTTTGCACCTATTTTTATTATCTATGTCTATTCTGTCTGACCGACACTAAAACTACTAACAACATTTGTAGTTGCTTCTACATATGACTCAAGAGCATTATCAATCCATTCACAAATGTAGCTAAGAGTGCATCCCTCACATTGCTTTATTATCCCCTCAGCTAATAAAGAACATCTCATCTTATCACCTAAAGTAGAATTTCTAATCGCTAATGCTATTTGCTTTTTATCAAAGCTCTCTACTTGTGAATTAATTTTAATTTCATCTTTAACCATTTACAACACACTCCAAAATTTATTTGCAGTTCAAAAATTCTCACTGCTATTATGGATATATGTTAAAAAACTAAAAATCATATAAAAACAGCTAACTTTTCTAGCCAAATAACTCCTTAACCCTCATTTTACAAGCAAATTCTAAAATTCTATAATTCTAAAGTTTTAAAATTCTAAAATTCTTAAATTTTTTAGAACTTTAGAATTCTTAACAAACTAACATATATCCTTATTAAGAGACTCTCATAATTAGAGCTTCAAATAAATTTGCTCAAGGAGGACATGGAATGTATGGCCAGTAGAAAAAAACCAAAACCACCTAGGAATGATTTTGAATATGATGAAGGTCAAGTTTACGGATTTACTGATGAAGCTCCTATAATTGGAGATGTTATTGCATCTTTTTCTTTAAATGATACTTCTGAAACTCAAACCCTTGAACTTAATCCAGCATCTAAAATTAATGATAATGATACTAATGCTACTGTAGCAACTAATGAAACTTTCACTTCAGATAATAATATCACTAAGGATAACATTAATATTGAAACTAACACCACTGATCCAAGACAATCAACAAATATTTCTAACTCTACAAAAGATATATTTGATAACAGAAGAACTCCACTCCCTAATCGAGCTACTCCACCCATTGATGGTGAAACTCCAACTATAAAAAGAACCTATACCCTTCGTAGCTCTACCATAAGAAAAATAAATGAACTAAAGAATGTACATCCTGATATCAATGTTTGTGTTAGTAGCATAGTTGATATTGCTTTAGAACATTATCATAATTACATTTTAAATGAAGGTGGTACACAATAATTTATTTTGAATTCATGGATTTTATTATTGATTCTAAATAATTATTTATCCTTTAATATGAAATAATATAATTTCGCACATATAACCAATATAGGAGGTGATGAATTATGGAAATTAACGAATTAATCAACTTGATAGTTAACAATGGTTTTGCTATAGCTGTTGCTGCATACTTACTTATTCGCTTAGAAAAACAAATTAATAATTTATCAAGTTCAATTAATAAACTCAATACCATAATTTCAACAAAACTTGGAGTTGTTATAGATAATGATGGATCTAGTAATGATTCTCATAAAGTGGCTTGATAATGTTTATTGCCTTTAAAGTTGTTCATATTTGGCACTCTATTAATACACAAGTAAAGAAGTTTGTGTAACAATATTAGTTCAAAATTATTTAATTAAACCTTATTTTTTATAAAATCATATATCAAATTGATTATTTTTTCTATTCCATATGTTATTATACCAAAAATAAAACCACAAAATAGAAATGTTAATAGATGTGCTAAATATATATTTATAGTTGCAGAAGGTTGACCCAAATATTGCCTCATAACAATGCCACTTAACAACCAAGTTCTGAAAGGCTCAATGTATATAATCTCACATAGAATAGGGTTTAATCCAATTAGAATGATACCTTTATTATCATAACCTGTATAATTCATAGCAATAATTAATAAACTTATTATTCCAAACACAAACATAAAAGCCCCTAATGTTTTTTTCATATACTATCCCTCACAATACTTATTTCCATTAATAATTGTTACACATTATTTACTATTCTGTATCATTCCATACACATATTATATTACATGTGTATTTATTTACAAGTTATTTATATACTATATCAACATTCTTCTCTAATAAAGTCATTTTTTTAAAGAAATTTATTAATTACACTCGCTACTCTCGTAAATTAATGTTTCCCTCATCAATAAGGAAGATATTAATTACTTCAAGCCACAATAGAAAAATGTACGACTTATAGCACTTCTTAAGATAAAGTTTATAACTTCGTATCAATTATCTCTTACTTGAACTAATTAATATCCTTTATTGTTGTTGCCTGCGGCAGCAAGGAAGTAATCTACAATCTGAAATTAAAGATCAAGTATTTTTAGAGAAAATATGTTCATATGGTTTTTTAGAATAAAAAAGGTTTGATATTTATTCAGCTTGTAGATTACAAAATTATAACTCACTACGCTCAAACAAAGGAAAAATTGGACAACCAATTGTCCAATTCAACCTATTATATAAAAAGGCACTGCATATCATTTTGTGGCTGCACCACTTCCTAATATCTATAGTCTAGATTTTCTCCGTAATTTATTTTATATTTACGTACTTAACATTTTATCTACATCCATAGATAACTATATGTGTATATACATTTTTTAATAGCCTTTAAATAAGATTACTTTATTGTTCTCTATATAGTTATTATGGTTATATCTATATACGTATTTTTTAAAGGACATGTTGTCTTTGAGAATTGATATTTGGGCACTTGATCCATCACCCAAAAAAGTACAGATTATTACCTCCTATTTCTAAGTCGCTAAGAGTCTCCTCCAAAGTCGGAGACTCATACCAACTAAGAACTAGGTAGGATTAAACTAGTCCTTTGTTTGGGTACCCGATGGAGTGCATCGGTGTGGAGATGTTTGATGGTCCATTAGTAGATGGATAATTTATAGTATTCCCTCCCTTTTCTAATAGTACATTCAAATTAGTCCACCCCTCTTACTGAAACTGAAGTATATTCTTTATTTTATTGAACTATCAATATTTTAGCATGTAGTCCTCGTACAGAAACAATAGTATCTTGAAGCACAAGGCTTATATTAAGGTTGTATGGTGAATCTATGGTTACGGATATACTGGAACTTTAGATATTAGGTCAGTAAGCTGACAAGAGGTTAGGGGACTTGGACATGCCATCACTAGTATATGATTAAATTTAGTTGGAATAGTGCTGGCAGGTCCATCTTGTACCGGCTTACCGGCTAGTCTTTTTTAGTAATGGCGTTATTTCCGCTACAAAAAAATCCAATAACTAAAAATAATATAAATTTATATTACAGTGAAATTATTTTTAGTCATTCGGTTTTTTTTCGCTTCAATAACACTCATTACAAAAAAGGACAGGCCGAAAAGCAAGTACAAGAACGCCCCCCTATTCAGGAACTATGGAAAATCTTTTAACATGATTTATTTTATAGATTAAGATTTTTTCATGTTCATACCGAAACTTAAAAATATCTTCGGACATTGGTTTTTACATAATTTATTTATCACTCGTCTATGTTTTACATCAATAATAAATTAGCTGTAATAGATATACCTATACAAAAATTTTCAATTTATCAACATTTAGAGACATATTTTTACATATTTATATGGTACAATCTATATATATTAAAAATATTTATCACAAGGAAGTGAGCTTATGAATGATTTATGCCATAATTGTAACTTAAATTATAGTATAGAACACTGTAGGGAAACGTTAAATTATATTATAGTTGAAAAAGAGTACAACCTATTAGAGTATGAAGTAATTAATAAAAGTCAGTTACTTGATGATCTGATAGTTGCGTGTGTTTTTTGTGAAAATAATTTAGCTATTGTTTAAAGCTAAAGATTTAAGTCGTAATAGTAGATTGTTTTGATACACATTTAATAAAAGGAGAGTTTTTATATGAAGAAACGTTGGTTAATTTATGTTTTAATTGGAATGCTGTTTGGAGTGTTCGATTTTTACTATCAAGAGTTTACTCAAGGCATAATAACTTCAACTATAGTATGGTTTGTCGTGGCATGGTCAGTTTGGTTAGTTCCAGTAATACCAATTGTTTTATATGAAGCAAAAATATCTGAATCAGTAGTCAAGCCCGTTTTTGCTAATATATTGGTTTGGAGTGTGTCAGTTATTTCTTATTATATGTACATTCCAATTAAGTTAGTTTTTATAGGACAATCAACGATGTTTGACTTTTATATATCTAATTATAAAAGTCAATTTTATTGGAGTAACTTGAAAAGTTTAATTTGGGGTTTGATTTCAGAAGATGCTCCTGAATGGTTAGTTGTTGCTATATTTGGAGGATTAATTGTTGGATTTGGTATTAGTTTTTCGTATTTACGTTTGAGAAAACTTTATAATATTAAAATTAGATGATAAATGAATAATATTCTTCATATGGTGCAAAAATTAGTTTTTTCATTTCATACATAACCTTGAGAATATCTTTTAACATTGGTTTTTTCATACTTTAGGGTATATTTATTTAAAATTAAAGTAAAGACACGCTACGCTTTTATCTTGACTTTAATTTTAAATAAATATGTGTGATCAATATGAAAAAATCTATGTGGTATTATGCTGTCTGGTGGGACATGCTATACTCTAAAGTTCATTACTGCTTTGAGGCTTGTCCACTTTTTTATTCTAGGCTAGCTTGTCCTTTTTTTCATCCTGGGGATTTCTCCCCTATATTTAAAATGGATTTCTATTTAAAACAAAATAATTACCATATCTATGAATTTTATTAGGAAATCCCTCTTCAATTTCAATTGCTATTCTTATAATCTTTAAATTAATATCAATATGTATCATCTTATAACCTTCTTTTCCTATGATATTTTACTTTTGGGGACTTTCGCCCCCTATGTATTTAATATGGCAACTCATTTTCTCCAACGCACTTCAGCACATTTTCATGGTCTTCTTCTAATTGATCCTCATATTGCTTTTCCCAATCAACAAAAGAACTCTTTTCTATTTGACTTCTTATAGATTTCCACATTTCAAAATCATATTTGCTAATGCTATAAATACCTTTTCTAGCAATGTTTTTATTAAAACTTAGTTTTAACCCATATAGACTATGACACGCTCCATCATATTCCACGATTATTGAACCATCTTTCAATTTGTACGCAATTTCTGAAAATCTAAAATCCTCTAATTCAGTTAAATATTCATATTGTGCAATTAATGTCTTTGTTTGATACTTCCTTTTATCCAATTTGTACAACCTTCCTTTCATGCCCTCCCCCTTATTAATATTCTGCCCATTGCTAGAAATTTTATACATTTTTATGTACAAAAAAAGTACCTGTTTTAAGATACTTTAAATTGTTCTTTATTCTCCAACACACATTTTTATATACGCTCTTAATGCATTACTTACGTTCTTTCCATTCCTATGACAATATGCTTCAAACTTCTCATATAATGCGACTTCACACTCAAAATGAGCTTGTTTAGTCGGTGCTTTTAGTAGTTTAGGTTTTTGTTTATTCGCCATACTTTCCTCACTCCTTCTCTGTCAAATATTGTGTCCATTAATTCAAATATTATACATTACTCCCTAATAAAACAAGTACATTTAAGTACAAGCACTTACGAATATTCGTTCCCATTATCGGGCATAATTATAGTATAGAGATTTATATTACAATTTACATATTAATGAGAGGATTTGAGAAAACATGAGAAAATTCACCTTTACCAAATGGCTTAATACTAAAGAAACTTTTATATGATTACCTTTTAAATAGCTTGCCATATGAAGCAAAAAGAAAAGTTTCTATTTATTATAAAGAGAAATATCAATATTTTCTTGATACTCAGCCAAAACAACTAGAATTTAAATAGTCCTGGAGAGATCCTCCCTCTCCAGGATATATACTTACATCAATTTAAACATACAATCTTAATATTAGTAATTACCTTTAATCAAATATTCACCTAAACCAAAAATAAAAACTCCAATTCTCCAACACCTGCAGGATTAACTACTAGAATTATAGGACAAGCCTATGGTGTTTTTTTGCAAATACAAAAGCTCCATAGAAAATAAATATAGTCAAGGGGTGCTCGTCATCCCCTTGACTATATTTATTTTCTATTGGTACAATTGCTTCCCCAAAAAACAATATTTTAGAAAAGCTCTAGTATTAAAAACAAGAATACATAATATTTCTATACTTAATAAAGTGCTTATAAAACACCTAATCCAAAGTAATAGAGCTTGTTTAAAATTTCCTTATTGGTATTTGCCTATGCCATAAATCTAGTATAATTCTACAAACAAAAAAGAACGATCTATTAGGGGATTAATAGATCATTCTAAAAACTGGTTAATAACTATATTTAATAAGGGGTAAATAATGTTTTAACTACTTTATAATCCTTATATTACATGATAAATGTGTCAAGGATATGACAGACTAAAAAGTTATTTATTATAGCCTGAACTATTTGCTAAATTTATCATTTTTGCTTCTTTTAAATCTATTTTAGCTTTATGTCCATGTTTCTCTAACATATGTAATACATTCCCACCATTAAGTAGTGTAAGCGGCTTATTCTTAACAAACTCATACGCATCTGGACCATAATCTGCAGTTGTTACCAATATTCCTTTTGTTGCACCTTCATTCATAACAGTTCCGTACAAGTCACGCACTGCAGATACTCCAACAGTATTTGTATATCTCTTGGCCTGAATTACTATCTTTCCACCTCTAATAGGATCTGGATCAAAAGCAATCGCATCTACACCACCATCTCGACTTGCTTGAGTAACTTTTACTTCACCACCACTAGTAGAAAATTCAGCTTGAAACAATTCAGTAATAAGTTGTTCAAAATCTTCCCATGGGATTGCAGCCAGATTAATCGAATCATCAAGTGTATGAGCAACATTATAAGATTCAATAAATCTCTTATCATTTTTATTCATAGTTAAAATAGGTTGAATAGGAGTGATGCCTGCTAACTTTGAACTACCAACACCTTTTAGGCTTTTAAAACATGTTTTGGGATCTACATTTTTTAAGTCTATATTATTGAAATTTTCTTTTTTCACTTGAATACTAACAATACAAGCATCTTCCTTTTTTCCCGTTGCTTTGTTCAAATAATTTACCCACCCATTGAACGAAATCGCATCTAAAGCATTTACTACATCAGCTTCAAATTCTTCGTGCAGTACCCTTAAAATTATGTTATATATGGTACAATCAAATAACTTCTCCATAAAAGCTCCATTTTGGTAAGTTTCCTTTAATTCATTTTTTGAAGCTATATATTTAACTTCTTTAACATTTGGAAAATCCTCAATATTGGGAAGTAAATAATCTACTATTAGTATTTTATTATCAGAATTATAATTAACTTCAAACTCTTTCTCTATAAAGTCCGGAAGAGAAGATCTGTTTAGTATAATTTCACAGTATTCATCAATAGCAGAAACATCCAAAGATGAGTATCTCAATTTTAATTCATCTATTTCTATATTATATTCATTTTGTTCTTTGATATAATCTGAATTCTTACTATTCCACTCAGACACTTTATTTTTGAAGCTATCCATATTTTTCCCATACTCTGCACTTAATTCAATATTATTTTGAATTATTTTATTATAATTTTTTTCCCAATCCTCATAGGCCATCTTATATATAATTTCCGATTGTAAAATTGCTTTATCTTTTAAGTATTTAATAATATTCGAAAAGAAGTTTAACTTTGGCTGAAATTCTAAATCACTTTTATTAGGAGCACTAGGAGGGGTAGATACCCTTAGCTCATCTGGTTGTACTGGGTAAGGAATATCAAACACCTCTTTATTTTTGAGCAATTCCCAATCCAGAACACCATTTACATCTAATGCCGTATGTAAAATATTTTCTACCTCTGCCAGTCTTTCCTCCGCTTCATTAGTTCTATTAATAGCTTCTTCATTACACGCCTTTTTCATATCTTCAATATTCTTTTTATCACAACATATGTTCCAATTCTTATTCCATTTATCAACCTGTACCATAACCTTATTTTTCAGAATATACTGATCTTGACCTGTAATAACTTTATATTCATTCAACCCCTTATGCGAAATTTCCTGTTGATATTTCAATGTCTTACTACCATTAGCACTTCTAATCTCAGTTATTCTACTATAGTTTATTAAATTACCTTTAGTATCCTTATTAAAATTACTCATATCTGCCTCCAAATTATTTAGTTAATTTATTTTTATCAAAATATTCTTCATTGATAATTCAAAAAAACAAAATCCTTATACTTTATATTCTTCCAATTACTACATATAAAGTATATCCTCACTATTTAATTAAAGTCAACACGCATCATTTATATACTTTTTGATATTCAAATTTCTTTAACACGAAAAAGAAATGCAAAAGCACTCATTAGTACTAAGTATTCCTTGTGCTTTATTATCTATTATCATATTAAGGCTTACACTAATTTAATTGCAATTTTAATCAAAGGGGCGCCGTCAATGTACTGGCTTTCTGCCTGTCCTTTTTTGTGATGAGTGTTATTGGAGCTGAAGAAATCGTATCATTAAAAATAATTTCCCTGCAATATAAGATTTAATTATTTTTATTGATTGGATTTATGAAGAGGAAAGAACACCATCACTAAAAAGGACTAGCAGGCAAGCCTGTACATTGTGGACATGCCATCATCTCTCGCTAAACTTACTACTAGTATGATGATGGCATGTCCAAGGCGCCCCTTCCCTTGTCAGTTCACTGACCTTTTATCTCAAATTCCAGAACTCTACCCATGCACCCAAAATAAGTAATATCCCTAAGATAAGCCTTGTGCTTCCCAAAACCACAATCTCCTACAGATAGCCTGTACATTTAGAGAAATAAAGTTTTGCGCAAGTGTTCTAGCTGAAATATAAATTATAAAACTATACTTTTCATTTATTTTAAAAACATACATACCATAAATTTACGATAAATCTCAATTATTTTAGCTTGAACATTCTCGCAATAACGATTTATTTCTCGAAGTGTACTGGCTATCTGCGGGCGCTCTTGTGTAAGCTTGCCTTTACATACTCTAAGTAAAAGATAATAACTGCAGCTGCACTTATATAACTTAGAGATAGTGGACCCTATAAGGCAAGCTTATACAAGATGGACCTGCAATATTGATTGCAAGTACAAGCCCCCAAGTTCCACCGACTGCACGAAGTGGGATTGATTTTAGAAGATCTTATGATTTATTATCCATGAAAATCAAAACTAAACCGAAGTGAATACAACGCACCACATCGGGTACCCAAATAAAGGACTAGTCTAATGCATACAGATACTTACATCGTAAAAGGCTCCGACTTTGGAGGAGATTTTTACGATGTAAGTAGCTGTTGCTAATGACCTGTACTTTTTTGGGTGATGGACTAGGTGCCCAAATATTCCTTATAAAAAAAGCCTGTCCTTTAAGAAATACGTATACAGTAATAAGAATACATTAACTAAGTTATATAGATAGGGCATTAACATTATTATTATAAATCTATAGTTATTTTTGTAATGTATATAACACTTTTAAATACTCAATCTTAGTTAAAAACATAAAAGTGGCGCAGCCACAAAAAGAACATGAAGTGCTCTTTAATAAATTTATTCCATGCTGCCGCAGGCAATCATTTAAGATATTAATTAATTCAAGCTTAAGATACCAATTCCGATCCAATAACCTACCCCTACCATATCCTTATTACGTATCATAATCTAATGGCTTGAAGTATATTAATATCTTCCTTTTGGATGAGAGAAACATTAATCTTGGGCTTTAAGGCGCAGACTTTAAGCCTGTCACCAAACTTTGCGACTTTATAGAAGAAAGTGTCCATGTAATGCCAAGAAGCATAGCGGAGAGGGATTACATATTGACTCTTTCTGGACTTGGAGTTTAGAAGTTAAGTGTGCATATCCAACACTAGGAAGAGGGAAACATTAATCATGAGCGTAGCGAATTTAATTGTAATAGGCAAACTAAATAAAGATAATCTACCTTTTGATATAAACCTAATTAACAAAATATAATTTATATTACCAGGTACTTAATTTTAGTTTTCCTATTACTTCCTTTCTGCCAGACGGCCACAACAATAAAAGATATTAATTAGTTCAAGCAGAATAAAACTAATGCGATTATAAAAAAATTTCCTTAACCGATCCTATAAATCGTAGATTATATATTTGCTTGAATTATATTAATATCTTCCTTATAAAAGATTCCATTATTCATGATATGAATAATGGGAGTATCTGATTCATCACTAATTGGTGCTCAGCTTAAGATAAATACAACACATATTATTTGATTAGCAAATTGAAATTTGTTATTATGTACGCATATCTATTTTATCATACGCATCTTTAAGTCTACTTTTCCCAAAAGCTAACTTTAATCCCTGAATGATCTGTAAATGCAAATTCAGACGACTCATAATCAGGATGTGTATTGCTTACTTCATCGATATATTTAATTTCATAATTAAATTCTTCATAAAATGCTTTTGATACAAATATATGGTCTAATTTTCTTCCTTTTTTTATTCCTTCTTTTATAGAATAACGTGTATAATGACCTTTTCCAGTTTTGCTTTCATCTTCACTTATTAATTCACAATAATTCTCGCCTTCTATTTCTCTCAAAAAAGCATCATTTTCTGGAATAGACTCTTCTGTTTGTTCATTCTTTGCCGCATTAAAATCTCCTAAAATAATAGTATATTTGTTATCAATTTGAGCTATATATGTTAATAATGAATGTCTTAATGCAAAGCAATATGTTGGTGATATATGTATATTTATTACTCTAATCTTTTCGCCACAAAATTCAATCCATTTTTCACACCAAAATCCATCTCGAAAAGAAAGACTCTTCGTATACTCTTTAGGCACTCCATCCCAAATTTTACTAATTTTTTTATCAAGAACTAATCTACCTGCATAATTCTTATTATTCACATAGAATCCTGTAAAAAAAACTGAACCTTTCTCTGCTGTTCCATCGAATAAACCACTTAAACCATTGTATTCCATAAATTTTTCTTCATTTATATTTGCTGGTAATTCTTGTCCAGCTATTATATCAGCTTCATATTCTTTCAAATAACCAGCTACTGTATCCATACTAGAACCTTTAAATCCATTAAAATTCTGACTAATTATACTCAGCCTAGCTGTATTCTCCATAATAAAGTCCTCCCATATATTCTAATTTTTACATTTTATTGTTTATTAATTCTCTCAATAATATAATCATAAATAACTCAGTAATTTACTATTTGTCTTTCAGTTAATAATAGCATATTGTTTAATTCTCAAAGTACAATTTTTATCTACCATCCAACTCTCAGCACTCGTATTATTAGCCTGATGGATATATAAATATTAGGCACTCTTATTTAAAATTTCATTTTAATTAACAAAGGTACTACACAATTCCATTTTTACTAATTTCAAAAGTTTAATCATACAAAATACATTTAATATTGAAAATAACATTAACCCAATATATAATAAACACTTCTTCCTTATATTTTTAGATACATACCTGATACAGATAACTACATTCCTGGACATCATAATTCTAATAGAAAACATTAAAATAAAACCAGTAACTACAACAAAGCCTATTGCTGCATAAAAGTAAATGGTAATGTCATGAAAGGCATGAATATCATAATAAAAACCGTGACATTTTAAAATATCCTCTTCCCCCCATAAATGTTGCCCCATTATTTTTCCTTTAGTTGTAGGAACTCATCTTGTATCACTCTCTTGATGATCTCCCCTTAAGATACTGCACACTCTTACTGGGTTCAATGTTCGGAGAACATACTATTAACACATGAACGTGATCTTATCCAATACTTCCTCTAACAATTGTAATATTCCTTGCTTCTCAACCTTACCTAATTAACTCTCACAATCTTAAAGCTATTGGTTTGTTCAATACTTTATATCTATATTTTGTTACCTATATGAGATGATATTTTATCTCATATACAGTGTGACTTACTTTATTGTATTCACTTATATTTATAGTTTCTTAAAAAGCTAAAAGCTTATACAGTCTAAAGACATTGGATTTAAACGATGCCCATAGAAATTTAAAATTATACTATTTATTTTTAAATCCATATTAAGACTTCTTCAAAAATAATACATTTTCTTCTTTCCTATGATATAGTTTGTACCCTATATTCATTTTCTTTTTGATAGGCTTATTATATAGATATTTTGAAATCAAATCATTATTTCTATAATATGATTTGATACAATCATAATTGCTATTTATTAAGGCATAAAATTTTTGACGTTCATCTTCTGTTTCAATCTCATAATTTTTAATTAATAAAGTTTTACTTTCGCTATCATTATGTTCTGAATTTAATTTTGATATTTGCGAATTATTCGAAATTTTCTTTAAATTATATACTTGAAACAGCTCACTTATGTCTTTTAAGCTTTTATTCTCTGCAGTTATTTTTTCCTCTATCTCATCTTTATCCCTACTAAAATTATAATGAAATTCAACATAATCATTCAAATGAAAAATTCTTTTTACTATAGTAGTATTTTCAATTTCTATCGAAATTACCTCATCGCAACTCCCATAGACTTCCAATGTATGCTTATGATAGAAAAACTTCCGATTATCAAAATATTTTATTTCTTCACATTCCCATAATAATTTTAGCTCAAATTGGTTTATGATATTTTTTTTCAAATCATCATACACTATATATTCTCCTTTTGATAAGGTATCTCTTACATTTACTGTATAAGGATCATATATATATGAATCATAATTATTTGTATCCCATCCTTCCATCTTTTTATCAAGAAGATAAACGTATGCAAAGAAATTTGTAAATCTTTTTTCTATATTAAATACATACCCCTTTATTATTGGTACTTCAATATTAACCTTCTTGCTTACAGAATCAAATTTTAACTTATAGGTTAAAATTTCCTCATGATTCCTATAAATTGCATATTTTAACCAACAGCAATTATAAGAATCATCTTTTAGTTGTTCAAATAAGGTATCTTTATTTACTTCATTCTTCTGTTCAGTATCGTATAAATCATAAGCTATTTTTAACTTATTCAATTTAATATTTCTTAGCTTAATATCTTTCTTTAATATATTGTCATCTATAAAATAATAACTATCATCCCAATAATGCAGATTATTTGAATCAAGTACATTATCTTGACCCTCTTTTTTCTCTATAGTATAAACAGGCCTAGCTTCTTCATTAATTTTGAATGAATCTAATAGTTTTCTATTTGCTTGATCATAATATGTTGCTAGCGCAAAGATTTTCCTTATCAAAATTGTGGCTTTACTTTTAAATAATTCTTTTGCAATCTTTATATACTGTTGTAATTTCACGAAGTCTCCGTTACTAGTATTTTCAACCACATCTTCCCAGTAACCTGAAAAATATAGTAAAAAATAAATACTTCTTTTCTCTGAAAACACCTCTTCTAAGTCATCGAAATAATTATAATTCAAACCATTACTTTCAATAATCTTCACTTTAATTATCTGCTCTTTTATTCTAACTTTTATATCATTTATAAAAATATCACTTTTAGCCAATAAAACCGCTTCAACTATATCAGCTTCCAAATCTTTAGAAAAATATTCCAATATATCTTGACACTTTGAAACTTCCAAACAAAAATTATTTATATTACATAATTTTTTTTGTTTCCACTTTGAGTAAGCTAAGTTCTTTAAAACATACTCAAACTTTTGAATTATTTCCTTACTTACATAATTATTATGCTCAGTAGTATAGTAATTATAATAAAGTAAATTCGCTATTATATTATAACTATCTTTGTAATCTTCTTTGAAAGGTATTATTTCTTCCCAGAATAATTTTAACTCTTTTTTATATTCTCCTTTATAACACAAATCTACAATATTTCCCAAAACATTATTCATAAACATGAAATAATTTTCCCAAAAATTTATGTTAAAATTACTAGAATTACTTTCTTCATAAATAATTGAATAATATTTTAAATGAGAATCTATTATAAATTGTTCTTTTTCCTCTAATAGCTTCAAAAAATTATAGCTATTAATTAAAAAGTTAGTCGAATAATCATTGATATCCATAGTTATCTGTTCTAGATTTTTTTCATCGGAACAATACAGATTATAAAAAAAATCAATATATTCTCTATCATATTTATAAACAAAAGTAACTTCCAGTTCTCTCTTTAATTTTTTTTCAATTGTATATATAATAGATTTTACATTTTCAAACATTTCCAATTGTTTTCCTCTTGCATTAAATTTTGTATAATCTCTAACGGATTTTTTTTTCGCATCAATTTTACTATTGGGTAAAAAATTAAAATATATTTTTCCTATTTCCAATTTAGTATAGTATTTTTCAGCTTTTTCATTACTAACACGGAGTTCCATAAGCTCCGATATAACATTCAAAGTAGCAAGAACAGTAACGTCTTTAATCCAGCTACTCTTAAACCAAGGCTTAGATACAATCGCGTTTTTAAATTGCTCTTTAGAATTCAATAGCTCTTGGAATTCAATTTGTCTTTGTGGATTTATCAATTCTTCAAAAAATTGGTTTGAAGCTTGTCTAATTTCATAGGATAATTTTTTGTCTGTAAATGATTTATCGATTTCTTTATTCCTCTTAATCCACAAAAACCAATGTAATATGTATAATGTAGTAAGTCTTTGCTGCCCATCTACTGGATAGAAAGTATCTCCTTCAGTATAACCATAAATAATGTTAAGTTTTAGTTTATCATCCATAGTTTCATTATCTAAAACCGAAAAAATATCGGCAAAAATTTTTTCTCGAACTTCTCTATTTAACTCTTCATCAAATCCTTGCACATACTCCCTTTGAATTGCCGGAATACAAATCGAATAGTCTTGCAATAACGAAATTAAAGAATAATTTATTCTAGTCATTATTATTCTCCCCCAACCAAAAATTTATTTATAGTATTTAATACATCCTGAAAATATTTATCCCTTGACGAAGGAAGCCATTGCCATCTTTCACCATTGTTTTCCTTACGAAGATCTATATATCTATCTGTGAAAACTAGAAGTGTTGAATAAGGAATAATTGTTCCTTTATTTATGTATTTATGTATTTTTTCTTTTTTACCAATATATTCATTAGCTATTTCTCTATTTTCTACATTTCTTAATAGTGCTAGATTACGAAGCGAATTATCCATCAATAGCAAATTATAATCCGATTTAGAATTAGGCTTTCCTTCAAAATACTCATCTACTTCATTAGTATAAATTTCTTTCAATATTATCCTATTCTTTTCAGTATTTTTTATTTTAAATTTTTCAATCACCGCTTTCTCTATAATTTCTATAATTTTTAACACTTTATTATTAGCTGTGTCATATGATTGTTCTATTTCTGAATCACCCTCCGATGCAAAACCTATATAAACCTCTATTAAATCTATATACAACTTTAACTCTTCCAACCCAAACATTTCCTCTATATTTTCTGCAAAAACATTAACTTTGTCCTTATTTTTGGTAATGTCGTAAAATAGCTCGTCTATAGATTTATATTTACTATTATTCTCACACATTATTTTTAATACTTCTTTTTTTCTCTTATCTATAACCTCTTCTTCAATTATCTTTTCCCATATATCATTTTCTTTAGATTCATCCAATTTTTCTATGTGATTCATTAAATTAAATACGAGCTTCATTTTATCTAGCTTTTCTAATTCATACTTATTAGATTCATTTAAGTTTGATTTTTTATGGTTCAAATATTTATCTTGCCCCTCTTCGTTGTCATAATATTCCATTAAATTTCCAATAATTTCTTTTCTTATTATGAAAACTTTTTTTCTATCATTTAACTTTCTTAGCTTATCCTCTATCTTTTTCTTTTCGGCCTCAAACCCCTCTTCCATTCTACGTATTGCTTTATTTTCTTCTTCTTTTATATTCTCTTTTCCTTTTTCAGTTTTACAGCTTTTTATATTTTCATCATTTTTCTTTTGAATGCCTAATTTAAGATTTTCAAGTTCACTTGCTTTCTCTATCAATTCAACTTGTAATCTATTAATTTCATCATCTTCACTACACCATTTTTGTTCATTTTTAGAAAATATATGTTCTACACTCCAGTACTTATACTTTAAGAAATCATATCTGCTGCTAATACCAGGATTTTTATCTAAAAGAATAATATTAAATAGCAAAAGTATATTTTTTAATTCCTTATTTTTATCTTTTCTTTCATCTACTCTATCTTTTTTATTTTTTTCATCATTTTTATATTCTATATATTGAATTTCTTTTAATTTTTCCTCTAATGCCTTTGCATTGCTAAAATTATCAAAATCAATAGAAAGAATATCATATAAATTATCTCTAATCAATTTCTTTAAATATTTTCTTCTATCATTTCGATTCTTTTCTAAAATCTTTAAAATAACTGCTCCAATTTCATATTCTGATTTTTGTAAAACTATAGCAAGAGTATATATGGTATATCCAATTAAATTATATTGATTATCATTTTTACAATTTTTACGTTCAACTTTTTTATTCTGTTCATAAAAGCTCTGATAAACTGTATTCCTTCCATCATAATTATACAATTCTTGAATATTTGAAAACAATTCTTCGAATTCATTCCATTTTTTTATAATAGAATTTTTTGGATTTTTTTCACTTATCCAATTTTTAATATTGTTATAAATAAATACTTTTGAATATCCTTCTTTTTCCAGTTCTTCTTTATACTTTTCGCTACTCCCCCCGTACTTCTTCAATAGAAAGAGTTGAAAAATCTCATCAATTCTGGGTAGACAATTATTTCGTTCTACAAATCCTTCTTTATCGTTATTCCATATTCCATATTGATTTTTATGAGGAATAAATGCCCAAAAATCAGGGTTACGTAATTCTATTTCAATTTGATACCACTTTTCAGCAAGCAATACTACTCTACAATTATAATCATCCATATTTTCATCACACTCTGGACTCATAAATTCTGATTTTATTAGTTCTGAATTCGTTAATGAAATTTTTCCCATATTTATATTATAAAATTGTTTTTCTTCCCCTCCCAACGAATTAGATATGTCACTTGAATCTAATGAATACCAAATAAATTCACACTTATTTAATAAATAGTTATATAAAACACTATAATCAATATCTCTATTTTGTTTTATTTTTTCTTCCAATTTTTCTTTTACAGTAATAAACGATTGGAACATATATCTAAAATCTAAATTTTCTCTTAAATTTTTATCATTATGCTTATCATAAAATGCCCTCCAGACATTTTTCCAGCTTAAATTAATACTTTCTGAAGATAATGACAATAAAAATTCTAAAAATAATTTACTACCTAATCTAGTTTTATATTCCAACGAAAAATAAGATACTGTAGGCTTTTTTTTGAATTCACTCCCCATTAAATACTCTAATCCACTTATGATAATTAATATTGCTGTTAATCTTTGTTGTCCATCAATTACATTAAATCCACTATCATTCTCATGTACAATCAATGTTTGCAGGCAATATTCCTCTTCTAAGTTTTCGAATAGATCCTCAATTAATTGTGATACATTAATCGTAGTCCACCGATATCCTCTTTGATATTCAGGAACTATAAATCCTTTTCCCATTTCCCCTAACTTTTTAATATTCTTGTGAGCAATTGTTTCTTGATTATTATACATGTTACTATCACCTCTCTACTTACCTGTATAAATTTCGTACAATTTTTTTGTCTATACGTTCCACGTTAAAATTGTAATAAACTTTGTATTTCTTTTAATAAAAATTTAATTGGCATGCTGTTTTATAAGTTTTGTTTCATATAATCGCTCGTTTGCTAAATTAGCAACTTGCCTAAAGGTTGGATATCTAATATTTCATCTAATAAAATCATTGTTCTTGATTCATTTCGTGTTGCTTTTTCAATATAATGTCTACGTTTATAAGCTACGCTACCTAAACATGTATGTATATTTCGTTCTCTTTCTTCTTAAATAATATTGAATTTCCAATCATTATATTCTGTATTATTAATCATATAAACTCCTTCTTTCAGGATAGTTTGTCATAATTCTATTGTAAATAGGGATTTATATGTTTGATAAAATATCCTTCATTTATTTTTGCCACAAAAATTATATGCACACTTTATCAAATCAATTTATTCTCATATTAAAACCATAACTGTATCTGGAATCATTTATTTAACAAGTTCTTCAATTCATAGAAACTAATAATTGGATAACTAATTTTTTTATATCTTGAGAACAATATTTTATTGGTTACCATGTAAGCCTTAATGTTGTACTCTTTGGAATAATCCAACTTTAGTCCTTCTAATATTTCTTTATAATGTTCCTCCATATAATCAATTCTTCTTTGAAATTTTTCATCATATCTATGATTAAGGAAGAAATTTGCCTGTTGCATGTACATTTCATGAATTGAACCAACCTTACTTAAAACTTTACTCTCTATAAGCCATATTTCTGAATTATCCTCATCTACAATCAACAAATCATAATCACCTAATTTTTGTGGATGCTTATGATTTTTGTCCAGAGAATGAAGTTTTGCATTAGGCCATATATTTTTAAATCCATATTTAGTAAAAATATCTACAATGTCATATACCATTAGATCTTCATATCTCTTTTTCCATGATTTTAATACCCTCATAACATTATCTATACCTATTTCATATGGCAAATAAAGATCCGTTAAACCATAATTCCATCTACTATGTAACTCCTTCAATACAACTGGAGAAAAGATAATATTATTTCCGTTCTTTATCAAAGGTTTTACATCAAAACGGTTATCCCTCAATTCCCTTTCGTTAATAGGCAGAAACTCTCTAATTTTTCCTCTCCATAATTTTAACTTAATCGCATCAATCGTTAGATTTTCTATTATTTTAATAATTTCTTTTTTTTCAATTGGGACTTGTAAGCAATCTTGAAAACCTTGAATTATTTTTTCTTCCTGCATCTCAATCACATTTGGTGCTACCTCCAAATATTCCATATCCATAAATGATAATTGCAGATATTCGATTAGTGCTAGCATATTCGTAAAATCCATATCTGTATCCTCTTTATATGCGTTTATTGAAGCCTCTATAAATACTTGATCCTCTTTATCTCCCTTTATAGAATAGTCTTGATTACTATATATACGTTTATTCAACTCTTCTGCTTGTAATTCCAATTCATCTTCTGCTATGACATCCACAATAAACTCAAAATCTATTTCAATGTGTGATTCCTTTTTAGAGTTATAACATAAATCTGCACTATCTTGCAGAAGAACGAGCCAATTGGAAAATGCCATCAGAAACTCCATCTCATCATCGGAGCATTTTTTTAAAATCTCTCTATTTAAATTCAGATTTGTTTCTATTAAATATTGTAAACAACGTATATTCTGTTTTTCTTCTTCCCTTATTTTTACTATTTCTTCATGAAGTTCTTCAATAATCTCTTCCTCAACATTATGATAAGCCCCATATCTTTTCTTATGAAGATTTACAGTATTTATTGAATTAGAATAAATACTAAGTATCCAATAATGCAAATCTAATCTATTGAACTTAGATACTTCATCTTCAAACATTTTTATAAGGCCACCTTGCATGGTTCTGATTATACTTGTAGCCTCTTTCCCATTATATATTCCCGGTTCAATCAGCATTTCATGGCATAACTTTGCTATTTTTTTTCTCACACCCAAGTATGCTTTATCATTCACATTATATCGAGTTGATTTATCTGACCAGTAATAATCTATCGCCATAGCAAAAACATCAATTTCTTTTTTTAATCCGATTTCATTATCTAAACAGCTACTTAAAGCTGAATAATCCTCTATGCTGATTTTTTCTAACGGTTTAAATAATTCTAGGAAATAATTAGTTTCTACACTCCTATCCTTTACTGCCTGAATATCATTATATAAATTATCTACATTAACTGAATACCGAATACATATATTGTTTTTATATATGTGTTTATAACTATAAACATATCTTCTTGAAGTGTCTTCAGTAAACGCTATTTCATCTACTTCGCTTGTATATGTGCTCGGTATGTATAAAATTTGTATGCATGTATTACATAATTCTTTAGAATTTCCAAATATATGTTCACATCGTTTTATTTTTCTACTATTTAAGTTGTCTACAAAATTAATGATTTCAAATTCTTTCTCCGAATATCCTTTATGCTTATAGAATTCCATATTATGAGTAAAGAAAAGAACACAGTTATTATCAAATCGTTTTACTATTCCCCAAAATCCGTGTGCTATTTTATCAACATATTGATAATAACCATTTCCTTTTTTCTCAATATTCCAAATGAAAGGAGAATCAAACATAAACTCATCTATTCCCCAAGGGTATTCTTGCAATTTATCTTTATAATAATCCCAAACATACGAAACCTCCGTATCATGTGGTAGACTAACCATTCCAAATTTAATAGCTCCTTTAGAAAACATATGGCTCTGCTGTTTCCATGCTAAAAAATGAGAAGATCCTCCTCCAAACCCGACCATTTGATCATACTCATCTTCTCTATCTTGATTCAAATATAATTCAAGTTCTTCAAAGTCATCCATAAATGACAAAATAAATACCATATCCAATGCAGAACATTTGAAATTCCTCTCATTTCTCTCTCCCAATTGCATTCCATACTGTGAAATATCTGTAAACTGATTGAATAGAATTATTGATATCTTTTTATGACTTGGCACACTAATTCCAATAACTTTTTTATCATTACTTCGGCTTATAACTTCAGCTATGTTAAGGCAATTATTTTTATGTAATGTTTCAATTTTATCAAGTTCATTATGTAATTCCTCAACAGAATACTCGTCTTCGTTAATAGCCAGAATAACACCCTTTTCCGTTGTAAAACAAAAAGCATAGGGAGATTTTGAAATAAGTTGTCCTTCTTTTAAAATCGAGACTGGAAACAATACTTTAGGAAATTCCCTATCATCCATCTTACATACTTCACTTAAAATTCTAATGATTGTAGTATTAACTAAATCACTTTCTTGTTCTAAATTTAGATCTTTAAGCCACATACTATATGTATCAACAAGAACTGACGCATTATACAAAGGATATACTTGTCCATCTCTTATAACAAAATGCCTTTTTTCTATTGGAAGATTATCATTAGTAAATATTTTCGCAATATTATTCAAAGGATACTTTTTCATTTCACTGTAAAAAAATTTATGGGTCTTATAAAATAATTCTTCTGAAGGTACTAAATATTTAACTAATTCCTCACCGTTACTGATATTTTCTTCCTTGAAAAATTCAATAGTTTCAGAAGTATATTCTAGCAGTTCTTTTAATGCAGATTCCTTTGTTATCAATTCAGCTAAATAAGGAAGAAATTGCAGCATTCCAAATACTTGATTATGTCCTGTTCCCGTAATAACATTGTATACTTGATTTTTCCAATAAAATTTAATCTCCCCAAAATCTTCAATGGTATAATCATCCCAAACACTTATTGGTAACTTTTTCTCGATTCTTTTAAAGAATTCTACAAAATCATCATAGTCAGATATATGTTTTGTGCCAAAATCATCTTTCAATAATAATTCTGCATTAAGAGCCAACGAATTCTCCAATGCTGAACGGTTATCTAACGAAATATTAATACAATATACTGCTATTGCTAAATCGCTAAAATCATATTCTGAAAAGATACTTTTTATAGATTCCATTTTTCTTTCAATTTGGGGAAAGTCATGTGATGCTAATAAATGTTTTTTGTTACAATCTGAGTTATTTTTATTTTCGATCTTCCTATTTATGCAACATCTTTTATACTTCTTACCACTACCACAAGAACACGGATCATTTCTTCCTATTTTCATAAATATCCCCCTAAAAACAACATTATATTATAGCCATGTATTTTTATTTATCTTATACTTACTTATCCTTCTTTTGTTATTTGAGATGTTATGTAATAATCATTATATTCACAAATATCATTCCCGTTCTTAATTATACTAACTCCTTATTATAGAAATTATAATAATAAAATCCAATCATTCTTTATCAGACCGCATAACCCATTATAATCCTTATTTTTCAGTTATGGAATAATTATCTACTTATTGTAAATATAAAAACTTCCACAAAAAATAAATGTAACAACATTCATCTATGTTGCTACATTTTAATCAATTAAATATTTTCTATATTATTCTTTAAATTATGGCTTCTTACCTTCTGTAGTTCTTCAGTAAGCAACCTTTCCTTTTTAGTATATTTATCGTTTCTATTATATAATTAACTAATACTACTAACGTAATTACGCATGTTCCAGTTAAAAATAATGCCATCTTATATAAAATATTTATCATATTCATGTCTATAATTGTAATCCTCCTTAATTCTTATATTTTAATAATTACCTTATTTCAAGATTTTTAATCAATTCAAAAATATTATTTTAATTACTATATAATTTCATTCTACCCTTCTCACATTCTTATAATAAAAAGCTGTTCTTTTCCCATCCCAATCAACATTTAATGTTTCCCCATTATTATATATGCTCACTATTTTTCCTATTGATTTAGTACCTTGGTATTCAATATTAACTTTATCATCAACCTTAAAATTTATATCTATAACATTTGTAATATCTGTAATATCTATCACTGCTTCTGCGATATTTTCCTCTACATCTTTAATTTTAATAGCAACTTGAGTGCTAAAAATCTCATTTTCATGATATTTAGTTTTTTGCATATATTCCAATACCCAGCCCCTTGGATTTATAACTATTGTTTTTTCTCTAGATATTATTAAATTAGCATCACCTTTTCGCTTTATATATTCTTTAACCTTAAGATCTTCTAGCTTTTGTTTTTGCAAATCATTTATTTCTTTATCTTTATTTGCAATAAGAATTTCTTCTCCAGGCATAATCCCCACATTTCCAGGAAGCTCAAACTCCTTTGCTCCATATGAATTAAAATATAAAGTTTTATCCTCCAGCTCAACTAACAATGCTCCACTATTTGTTTTTACAATTCTGCTGCAGGTATCTGAATATAAATTAATGATATGATCTAGCTTATCTACTTTTATAATTGGTAAATCATTAATAATATTTTCTTTAGTTTTTATAGGCTCTATAATAGGCAAATCAAAAATATTAATTTGCCCTTCAATAATGCACTCATTTCTCATATTTACCTCTTTCAAATTATTGATTGTTCTTTTTGAGTAAAAAATTATTATAAATTTCTTTTATTATTAATGTAATAATTGAAAATCACACATATATCCTATATGAAAACAAAATGAAAGGAGATGAAGCACATGGCTGTAAATAAGGTTGTAAATGGAACTTCCCTTAGTATTGAAGTTCAAAAAGGTACTGACAAAGCCGGCGATGCAATTTATACTAAGAAAACTTTTGCAAATGTCAGAAATGATGTCGCTGAACAAAATGCTTATGATGTTGCTGAAGCTATCAAAACTGTTTTAGAAGCAGGTACTAGAAATACTTCTTTAACTGTATCTTCTGACTTAGTAAAAGCCTAGTCAGTTGTCAGTTCTAACCTAAATGAAAGGAGGTGAATCCTATGGAATATACTTTATCAATGACTTTTTTAACTGCACTTGGTATTAAGTCAACTTTAAGTATAAGTGGTGTTAAATCTACTATTACTTCAGCTGAAACAAATGCTTTAATGGACACGATCATTGCAAAGAATATATTTATAACAACTACTGGTGCTCTTGCTAAAAAGGAAGGTGCTCAATTAACTGAAAGAAAGGTCACTAAGTATGATGTAGCTTAGTATTGGCTTTAAAGATAGAAGCTTGTCTCAAATTTATAAGGGACGAGCTTCTATTTTTTTATATTTGGAGTAGTTATTGCGTATTCCTCCTTCGCTTACTTTAATTTATACCTTGAGGGGACATTGTGACCCTTGATGGTATAAAGTTCAACTAAGATTCATATGGCAAGAAACCCACCTTAATCAAGTTTCACTTGATGACTCGTTAATCTTTTTCCTTATAAAATCTATACCTTTTTGAAATACCATTGTTTTTATATTTATCTTGGTCTCTCCACTAGGTACCGTATATTTTTGCTCCAGCACGCGAAAATACCCACAATCTACATACTGTTGATAAGGAATATTATTTCTATCAAAGACTTTTTCATCCCTTAACAAGGAAAACAGATTATTTCTTCCCATACCCTTAATTCCAAGAACTTTTGCAACATGGCCCATTTCTACACTGTCCTTAGATCCTGCAACATCATCATAAAATTGTCCTTTTGGTTCTAATACTTTCACTTTATTTTCAGCTTCTAACCGAGCTTTCCTTTCTTCTTTCAATTTTGTAGCTGCAGCAATAAGTAAATCAGGATTATCTAATAATTCCTCTGTTGCATACATTCCTGTTCTTCGTATGCAAGGCAATACCTCATCAAAAATCCATGCTTCAAATTTTTCTGCACCTGGTAATTCTGATTTAGTAATTAACCTAAATACATCACCTTCAGGTATTAATGCCACACATTGGCCACCTTCTTTAAAGCTGTCGTGTTTCACGATACCCCTGCAATGTCTTATAATTGCATCTCTAGGATTAATATAACCTAAACATTTTGCAACATCTTTTCCAATGGCATAATCTTTATTATTAACTTTTACCCATCTTATTTCCCCAAATCGATTATCTTTAAAAATTTGCAAACCATCCATCTGTTATCTCCTTTTTACAGATTTTATATTAAAATCTCTTTGCTATCTCATCAAGTGAAATTTGATTCAGGCGAGGTTTGATTCTCATCTGAGTCTTAGTTAAACTCCTATTACAATGATATTTAAGACATTATAACCACAACATATTGTGACTTACCCCTTCCTTCCCCAAGTTTTCCTTTTTGTTCTTCAGTTAACTTTGTTTCTAAAGTCTTCACTTTAGTTTTTAATTGCTTATTTTCATAAATAAGAGTCATATTTTCTCCTATTAAAGCTACATTTTGCTCCGTATAATCTGTTAAATCTTTCTCTTGTTTTATAAGTTTTTTTCTAAGTTTTCCTGATTCTAGACTCATTTTCTCCATACCCCTAACATTCAAATTTTTATTAATTACATATTTACCTTACTATGCTTCTATCAAAGCCTTTCTACATTCTGTGCAAACAATATTACCTTTAAATTCAATAGTGCTCTTATCCACTCCACAGAAAATACATCCCTTTTTGTATTTCCTTAGCAATATTCCATTATTATCTTTAACTATTTCTATAGGATCACCCTCATTAATAGACATTACATCCCTTATTTCCTTTGGTATTACAATTCTCCCTAGTGGATCAACTTTTCTTACTATTCCTGATTCTTTCATATAATAATTCCTCCTAAAATATTTCGTGTAGTATACGCTACACGGATTTATTTAAATCTACAATTTTCTGTAATTTACTTATTTAAGCCTATAATTATTGTTCATATCCTTCTCAATCTCTACCACATAATCCTTACACATTTCGTATAGCCTAGATCCAACACCTTCATCAAAACTAAGTAATCTATCTATATTAAATTCAGTACTAACTATAATTGGCAGAAAGTTTAAATACCTATAATTAATTATTTCAAACACAATATTTATGTCACTCTCATTAATCCTCCCCTTGAAGAGGTCATCAATAAGTAAGACCTCACATATTTGATATTTTGAAATCATTTTGCAGTAATATTCAGCATCTAGCATATTTTGCTTTATCTTAGTAATTACATCACGGTAAGGCATATATACAACTTTAGTTTTCTTTTGCAAGAAGTTTACTGCAAGAGCAACGGACAAATGTGTTTTCCCGCTGCCAACTTGGCCACAAAATAAAATACTATTTCTTCGCTCCCCTCTTATTTCATCAAAATCCTTATAATAAGCTATTGCAGTATCCTTTGCTCTCTCTGATGATTCATTCCATATTTCAAAATTAGAAAATTTATGTTTACACATTTCTGTATTAATTCCACACGCCTTCCAATCATTTTTAAGCTTTTCAATTTTTCTACATTCACAACTTATAGCTAAAGGTTGCATATGCTCTTGCTTTATTAGAATCCAGCCTGTATCTTGACACTTATCGCATTTATATGAGATCTTCTTGTGCCTCTTTTCGTTCAGATTCTGTGAGGTTTCGTGGTTTCTTTGGCTTGAATCCTGTAAATTCATTTTTATCTGCTGCGTTACTCTTTCCAGCGCTTCTAGACCCATTTTTAATCTCCTCTCTTTGATTTGGATACCCTTCTCTTCTCCAGTTTTTTAGTATGCCATTAATGTATCTCATGTCAGTCTGATTTACTTCTAATGCCTTATTTATAGCCATCTTAACTGATTCTGTTCCATGCATATCAATAGCTAATCTTAAGGCCCCATAATTAATTCCACCAATTACCCCTGTAATTTTCTCATAATAGGTCATAATTTCTATGGCTTTAGCATTTATATCATCAGCTATAGCTATTGGAACTTCTTTAAGTTTTTTATTTTGAGAGAGACTTGCCTCTTTTACCTCTTCATAATGAGTTGATCCTTTATTATTTATTTCATCACCTATGTTATTATCTTCACTCTCTATCTCTCTCTTATTCTGTTCCGTTACTGTAACGTTACTTTTATTTTTTGTAACACTACCTAAATTATTTGTAACTCCACAAGAATTATTTGCAATGCTACTACTATCATCATTTATATTATTACTAAGGCTATCATTGGTATTTTCAATATAATTTCCTAAGTAATCCTTATTAACTTCTGAACTTTCTTCTTTATAATATTGAAAATTAACTTGATCAAAATTTTGTTTTTCATCTTCACAATTCTCTTTTACCTCTTCAAAATTCCCTTTAGTTGTTTCCTCAATTTGCTTTTTCTTTTCTCTATGATTTTCAGCTCTTTTTCTATTTTGAGCCCTAACTCTCTCCATACCTTCAATGTTTTGATGCTTATCCCAATTTAATATTTTTATTATATTGTTTGAATCTATTTCTATCATTTGAAAATCACATAAGGTTTTAAGTGCAAATTTAATGGATTCTAAGGGTTTGCAGAATAATGTGGATAGCATTTCTTCTGTGTATGGAATGTTTTCAGTTAGATATATATACCCATTAGCATTAATTTTCCCAGCTTGTACAAGTAATCTTAACCAAACGTATATAACCATAACACCATTTGTCATTGCATCTATTAATCTAATTTTCTCATCTTCAAACATATAACTAGTTATCTTGATCCATTTAATATATGACACTAATTTTCACGCTCCAATAAACAAAATACTCTAAATCTTTCTAGTCCGGTCCATGAAGGAATTATACCTATTGAACTACAAACATTTATATAACACTTAAATATTTTGAAATTCATTAACTATAAATCCTCTCTTTCTTTTTAATCACTAATATACATATCCCGATTACTTTTCTACATTAATCCTTGTGAAAAACAAGTATCTATAATTTTAAAATTGAACTTATATGCTTTGCCTAAGTTTACATCTAAGTGAATTTATAAACTTATTTCTTATTGATCTTTGGTCTAACTTTTTTTTCAACATAGTTAATCCAAAACTCTTCTTCAATTTTAACTATCTTAGAAATTAAATCATCATCTCGATTAAATCTTTTATAAACAAATCTCTCACTATTAATTAATGCTGCTATATAGTATACATCTGCACCTTTAACTCTCATATTATGTTGAGCTTGTAATGGATAACTATTTAAAAGCTCCTCTTCAAAATCAAAAGCTTCATGATTTTTAATAACTTTACATTCTAAAATTGCATTCTCTCTACTAATTTTTCTATCAATATTTGCAATCATAAATTTATAATCTTTATCACATTGTGGCCTTAAATCCTTCCTGACTACATTTCCTGTTCTTAAAGCAAATTCTCTTGCAACAAACTCTTCTAATTTACTCTCCCAATAAAGAGCATCCTCCATTATATTGATCTTTTTAATTTCACCAGTTTTTTCAATATAAACATCCAGAGCATTTCTCTTTTTATCCATTCCCATTAATGCTGCAACATCATAAGCATCAATTCCCCTTTGTCTTTCCATAAGCCATTCTATTTTCACCACTTCTTCCACCCCCAGTTCTTCCTAAAATAAACTTCATCTTATATATAAAATCGCTTTAATTTTCACTTTTGTATTTCCATTTAAATCATTTGTATATTAATCTATAAACTCTATTTCCTTATTAATTATTTCACCAAGTAATATTTCTCGAATCATCTTTAAGTATTTCAACTAATTGATCAATTTCTTTAGGTTCAAGTTTTTTTATGAGTATTGAAGCTAATAAATCTGCAGCTCTTCTTTGTAACTCTTCCATGTTATCTGGATATCTGATATGCACATTTATATTCAACATCACCCCTCCCCTGAATCTTGTTTAATTTATAGTATGCAGATATCCAAAATTGAGTTAAGGCACATTCAAAAAATACCAAGTCAATATGCGAGCCTATTTAATGTGGCTAATTCTAAAAAAATAATTAAGTTTAACTGATTTTTTATTTTGATAGAATGATTAAAACAATAGAAAACTGCTAAAACTATATTTAATAAACTCTATCATTCTTTCCTCGCAACGAATGGTTCTAAAAATACATAACTATCATATTTAATCCCTTTTTCATTACAATATTTCACTATGTTTGTTATAGTTTTTATCCCTACTTTGCTATTTCCAGTTGCTATTCTCCATATTGTACTTGGTGCTAATTCAAGACTTCGAGCACATTTATTATAGTTACCCTCAAACTGTTCTTCAATAAACTTTTTAAATGCTTCTGTTGTAGTATTCACACATTCCCTCCCGTTCCGTCTAAACAATATTTTGTCTACGCAATTAGTATAACTCCATCATTTAGTCTACGCAACACTTTTTTTTTATTTTTTTTAATATCTATTGCATTTACGCAATACATTTAATAAAATGGATAATGTAGGCATTACAATTACATTTTGTAATCATAATGTTATATAAAGTAAATTGTTGTTCTTAACAACAAAAAGTAACTTTCCTTGGCCAAGTAGATTTTATCTCTTAAATAAAACTACTTAAATATAATAGCTAGGTAAGTTTAAAGAATAAAATATAAAAATTTCATTCTTACTTGCTCAACGAGTAAATTCAAATTGCAAACTTTTAATTTTTGTAAACATCAAAAGAGACTTTTGATTCATATTTGTTCATGAGTAAGTTCGAACAACCAAATATGACATGCTTGCAGAGAAAGTTCTGCTAACCAAATATAGAATTTGGTGCATCACTTTTGGACTCTCATTAATTTAATGAGTTATGTTCGATTAAACTTTGAAATTTGTAGTTTCAATTAAAGGAGTTGATTTTAGTGTTCAATGATGAATTACTTGCTAATTTAATAAAAAATGCACAAGGAGACATATCACTAAATAATTTTGCTGGTCAATGTGGAGTAAGCCCTAGTACATTATCTAGAATTATTAATAATAAGAATTCCTGTCCACCAGCACCAGGCACATTGCAAAAGATTGCATCAGCTGCACATAATAATGTTACTTATGATGAGCTAATGGATGCTGCAGGTTATATTTCAACTAATGAAGTAAATAACGATATTCAAAATATACCTGATACAGTTTTATCTAAAAAAGATGAAAAAGATATTGCTAAAAGAATAGAAGACTTAAAAAACGATTTGATAAATGGTGAAGGACTTATGCTCTCTGGAAATCCAATTTCACCTGAAGCAGTTGAAAGTTTAATTGAAGCTCTATCTTCTGGAATTCGTCAAGCAAAAATAACGAATAAGAAATTCACACCAAAGAAGTACAGAAAGTAATTTAAACTTTCTGTACGAATTACAATTTTGCTTAGCTATATGGGGGTGGCCTTTTGCACTTTATTGAGGAAGAATTTTCAAAACTAGTAAAAAAATATAAAACCACAGATGTATTTGAGATATGTGATTTAGAAAACATATCTTATAGAGAATTAGATCTTCATTCTGAAATCAACGGAATTTATCAGTATGTAATGAGAAATAGAATCATAACTGTAAATAGTAATCTTACTGATCATTCAAAAAGACTTACTTGTGAACATGAATTAGGACATGCTATATTGCATAAAAAATATAATTGCACATATTTAAAAACTAAAACGCTCATAAATATTAATAAGTTTGAAAGAGAAGCTGATATATTTTCTTCACTATTTGAAATTCCTGTTTTATCTAAAGAAATGTTTATAGGAAAGACACTAACTGAAGTTTCACGTGAACATAATGTATCAGTAGAACTACTAGCACTTAGATTAACTATTTGCGATTTTAGATAAGAAATATATAACGCATTTATGGTCTTTTATTTTCTTTTACGTAGCAATACTAATTTAAGAATAAAGCTTTGTCAGGGCTTAAGCTTTATTCTTAAAATTCTCTATTAGATTTATTGCATCTTTACTTTAATTTCATTTTTACCCAATAAATAAACTTACATAAAAACTATAATTTTCTAGATTAATACTCATATTATATATAAGGCGTATTAAAAAAATATAGGATATATATTCAATCTGTTATTTTCTTTTATGTGTCTAAGTGGTAAATAAATTTAATTAAAATTCTTCCAAAATAAAGTGTATTATACGAAATGAGGTGCCCTTATGAAAGTGGCAATTTACAGCAGAAAATCAAGATTCACTGGAAAAGGTGAAAGTATAGGTAATCAAATTCAAATGTGCAAAGACTACTTAGCAAATCAATATAAAGATGAGGAAAACATTGAATTTTTTATATATGAAGATGAAGGTTTTTCAGGAAGTAATACTAATAGACCTGAGTTTCAAAAATTAATGAATGATGTTACTCAAAATAAGTTTACTATTTTAATCTGTTATAGATTAGATCGTATCTCAAGAAATGTAGCTGACTTCTCTTCTACTTTAGAAACCCTCCAAAGATATAATATTGATTTTATAAGTATAAGAGATCAGTTTGATACAAGTTCTCCTATGGGAAGAGCCATGATCTACATCGCCTCTGTTTTTGCTCAACTTGAAAGAGATACAATTGCAGAACGTGTTAGAGATAATATGCTAGAGTTAGCTAAGACAGGTAGATGGCTTGGTGGTGTAACTCCTATTGGTTACAAGTCTAATCCCATAAAATATGTTGATGAAAATATGAAAGAACGTTCTCTTGTTAAATTAACTGCAGTTCCAGAAGAATTGAAACTTGTACAATTGATATTTGATAAATATATAGAATTTAAGTCCTTGTCCAAAGTAGAAACATATTTAGTTCAAAATAACTTTAAAAGTAGACGTGGAAATAATTTTGAAAAAGCAAAATTGCGCCAAATTTTAATGAATCCTGTTTATGTAAAAGCTACCCAAAAGGTATTTGATTACCTTTCTGATTTAGGAGTAACAACCTGTGGTGTACCAGATAATGTTCATGGTCTACTTAGATATAATAAGCAAAAATCTGTTACAAATAAAAATGGTCGAATATGCAAAGTTGACCGTGGTATGGATGAATGGATTGCAGCTTGTAGTTCTCATAATGGAATAATCTCTGATGACATGTGGATTGAAGCTCAAAATATCCTAGCTAAAAATAGTGATAAAGCTGTATCAGGAATTAGAACCCATAATGCTCTCCTAACTGGACTTTTAAGATGTGATAAATGTGGCTCACCTATGCACATTACATATGGCCACAAAAACACCATGTCAGGTTCAACAAACTATTATTATGCCTGCACTATGAAAAAAATTTCTAAAGGTGTAAAATGTAATTGTAAAAATGTACGTGTAGATGATTTAGATCCTTCAGTAATTAATATTATAAAAGATCTAGGCGAAAACAAACAAAAAGTAATAGATTCTCTTATTGAGAAAAATAAGAAAAATGCCTCTGCTAATAATTATCTAGAGAAATCAGATAATTTAGATAATCTACTAACTAAGAAAAAGAAACAAATAGAAAGCTTAATGGAAAAACTATCACTAGATGATGATTTAACTGATTTAATAATTTCAAAACTAAAAGATCTAAAATCAGAAGTCGCAGATTTAAATAAACAACTTAATAATCTCAAAACTAAAAAGACACTAGATGATGAAGAAGACATAAATATCTACTTCACAAAATTACTACTAGAAAAATGTTCACTAATAGATACCCTTTCTAGAGATGAAATAAAACAACTTATTGATGGTCTAATAACAAGAATAACGTGGAATCCAGATACCGGTGATGTAGTCATAACACCAATAAACTCGGAGAATATAATAGAAAGCAAGGCCTCTAAAAAAAAATAGAAACCTTGCTTCCTATATTATCCAACAAGTCGCACTGGAGTGTTATTAGCACCTACATCTAATATCATTTCATAACAACTTTGACATGCTCCTGCAAATATAACTAGTTCATCATAGCTTGAATTATAATCTCTTAAATTTTTCACTGATTCTAAATAATATCTTGAGTTTCTATAATTATCTAAGTCCAAATAATCCAATGGGTCTTTAATTACGCTATCATGCCCTGTTAAAACTACTATATCTGGTTTTATTTCTTTAACTAGATCCACTATTACATCTGGTTGATCTCTTTCTGGTATTGCTCTTCCAACTGCATCTAAAGATAATTGCTTATATACCTTTAAGCAAGTTTCCATGTATTCACTATCGCCATCAACGTGGAGTATTCTCCCTGGTCTACCAAATACCAAGTCATCTTTCGCCTTTATCTTTGGAGCCCTTTCAACTTTATCTCTAAGATC
>Ga0302173_10000032_pt1 | contig 61770 bp, 49 predicted proteins | sample I_Fen_N3_1_FD_198785 | JGI IMG/M metagenome (GOLD analysis project Ga0302173, IMG submission 198785) | Peat permafrost microbial communities from Stordalen Mire near Abisko, Sweden - I_Fen_N3_1 | ecosystem: Environmental > Terrestrial > Soil > Wetlands > Permafrost | place: Sweden: Abisko... | reverse complement strand
TTACAACTACTGGAAATAAAGATATCGTTCTTGGAGAGCACTTCGAGCAAATGAAAGACAAAACTGTTGTTTGTAACATTGGTCACTTTGATAACGAAATTGATATGGCTTGGTTGAACAAAAACCACGGTGCATCTAAAATCGAAATCAAACCACAAGTTGACAAATATACTATCGCTGGAAAAGATATCATCATTCTTGCTGAAGGTCGTTTAGTTAACCTTGGTTGTGCTACAGGTCACCCAAGTTTTGTAATGAGTAACTCATTTACAAACCAAACTTTGGCTCAAATCGAATTGTGGAATAACAGCGCTGCTTACAACAATGACGTTTATATGTTACCAAAACATTTAGATGAAAAAGTTGCTGCTTTGCACTTAGCTAAACTAGGAGTTGAATTGGAAACTTTACGTGACGATCAAGCTGCTTATATTGGTGTTCCAGTTGAAGGTCCTTTCAAACCAGAATACTACAGATACTAAATTGATTTTAGATTGAAGATTTCTGTCCCGAAGCTTCTGGATTAGATTTCTTTGATTATCAATATCAAACCCGACAGATTTTAAAAATCTGTCGGGTTTTCGCATTTTAAATAGTTTCAATTAAAGACGCATAAAGTGTAAAAACTAAATATTTGCTTAAGTTTTTTCTTACTTTATAAGGAATTTAATTTAATTTTACAGCCTAAAATCGCGACCCTTTTTTTAGGGTAAAATTCAAATTAATTTAAACTTATTGAAAATGAAAAACTATTGTATTTTAATATTATTAATATTAATACCAACTCTAGCGAAGTCTCAAGCTTCATTACAACGATCCATGAATATAGGAATTCAAACATCACAACAAGCAATGAATGTTAGTCGTGCAGTTAGTATGAATAATTCCAACTACAGTGGCGCTAAAACCAATTCATTTTGGTCATACAGAGTCACCCGAAGATACTTGGAACACAAAATAGAAAAAAAAACAAATGATTTGATTGAACTAGAGACAAAAACAAAACAAATAGATACGATCTTAAAAAACAAGAAAGAAGAATTAATAACACTTACCAATGATTCAGAAAAAAATAGTGATATAACCGTTTCTAAAGAAATTAAAAAAAAACGACAGGAAATAACTCAAGAAGAAAAAGAATTACTTAAAAATAAAACCAAAATAAAAGATATTTCACGAAAAATTCAACTTTATAAAGTGAAAAGCCAAAATCTCATAGATGAAAATCCAGAGCTAGGTAAAAAGTTTAAAGAAAGAGAAGAAGAAGAAAAATTAAAAAGAGAAAAAGAAGAATAAAATAGCATTTCAAACCCGACAGGTTTTAAAAACCTGTCGGGTTTTTCATTTTAAATCCTCTTTTGAAAATAAGTTAATCGTTTATTTTTATACACAAAAAAATTTCTTACAAAAAAATTATACCTTTATGAAATAAGTGCTTAATTTTAAAACAGAAATAAGTCCCTATTTATCAAATACATAAATGTTGTAATATTGAAAAAAATATCTTATTTATTCGTCTTTCTATTTTTACTTATTATCCCACAAATTATTTTTTCTCAGGAAAAGAAACCCAAAGTCGTTTTAGTCTTAAGTGGTGGTGGCGCAAAAGGAATTGCACACATTCCGCTTTTACAAAAACTAGATTCTTTACACATTGTTCCTGATCTTATTGTTGGAAACAGTATGGGAAGTATTATTGGTGGCCTATATGCTATGGGATATTCTGGCGACAGTATTGAAAAATTAACCAAAAACATTTATTGGGATAAACTACTTGGCGGAGGGCAATCACTAAGATCTGCAAGCGTTGAGGAAAAAAGAGAATTTCAGAGATATCTAGTTGGAATAGGTATTAAAGATAAAAAACTAAACAGTGTTGGTTCCCTATTAAATGATCAGAATCTAAGAGAATATCTCTCAGAATTAACCTATCCTGTATATAATATCAAAGATTTTGATAGTCTGCCAATACCCTTTAGAGCTATGGCTACTGATTTGGCCGAGGGAAAAGAGGTTATTTTAAGCAAAGGTAGTTTAGCTTATGCTATGCGATCGAGTATGTCATTACCAGGTATTTTTAAACCTATGACTTATGAAAAAACGGTATTAGTCGACGGAGGAGTATTAAATAATTTTCCAACAGATGTTGCTAAACAAATGGGTGCTGATATTATTATTGGTAGTGATGTAGGTGGAGGATTGGAACCAATAGACAAACTGAACAACCTTATTACGATTTTGACTCAAACCAGTATGTTTCCGAGTAATATTAAGAACCCAGCAAACCGAAAACTCTGTGATATCTTAGTCGATCACTTGCCAAACTTACGTTTTTCTACAGCCAATTTTTCTGATAGTCAAGAAATCTACAAAGATGGTAAGATTGCAACTGAACAAAACCTTCCGGCTTTAATTGCATTATCCGAAAAACTAAAAGGATACACACAACGAAATCACCAATTACCAAAAATACCCGCAGAATTTGTTCTCGACACTATTGTTTACAAAAAAATCAGTCCGGAAAATCTTGCGCTGGTACTAGGAAGAATAAATCTTAAAACACATATAAAATATACCACCAAAGATCTAATCGCTGGTATTAACAGAGCAATGGGCACCAATCTTTTTGATGAGATTACCTACAACTATTTTATCAAAGACGACAACAAACTAGGTGTTACAATATTTGGACATGAACGTGCCAAAAACCAACTTAATACCTCTGTTCATTACGACACTTATCGAGGCGTTGGGATTATTTTTAATTACACTGCCAGAAATGTTCTCGCTAAAGCATCTCGCCTTCTTGTAACGATCGATATTGCAGAGCAACCAAAAGCAAGAATCAATTATCAAAAAAATTTCGGAAAGAATCGAGATTGGTGGTGGCTATCTGAACTTTATGGAGCCTTATTAAGACAAGAAATTTATTTTAATGGCAAAGCTTCAGATAATGTGCTTTATAATTCTCTTGAATTTAATAATGAAATTAACAGAAACATAAATTCACTAGAAAGCTATTTTGGATATGGCTTACATTATCAATACGCCAATTTAAAACCAAAATACGACCGAGAATACAATCCTAACTCCATCGATATTAAGAATTACTCCTTAAATACTATAGAATTAAACATGCATTATTCATTTAATGATATGGATAAAGTTTTCTTTGCTGAAAATGGAACAATCATAAAAGCAAATGTAACACGATCATTATTATCAAATGTTTACACCTCTTTTAACGACCCCAATCAAACAAGCATATCTGGTAAAACTAATGGTTATACCAAATTTGGTTTCAGTCTTGAAAAGAGAGTGCTCTTAAAAAAGAAAATTACGGGAATCATTGGGTTTGATTCTTATTTTATTTTTCAGGACAAACTCAAAGACAATCAAATCCCATTTTCTGATTATGGTTATGCTTCAAAATTTTTCTTAGGAGGAATAATACCAAGTTCCGGTAGCAATCGTTTTTTATTTCCCGGCCTACACGAAGACGAACTCAATGTTTCGCAATATATGGGCTTAAAAATTGCTTCTCAAATAAATCTTATGGGAAAAATCTACCTTACTCCTCATTTTAATGTCGCTACTGTTGGGTTTGAATCTTTTGACAAATACATAAATAAGGCATTTAGTCCGAAAGGAAATTGGGATGATGGCTTCGACCCTAGCCTTGTAATATCTGGAGGAGCCGCGATCTCTTATCAATCCATTCTTGGGCCAATTCATTTTGATACTTCCTGGATAAACAATATCGACAAAGTGAGATTGTTTTTTAGTGTTGGATTATCACTCAATCCTTAAAGAAAATACAAAACTAAATCCCACTTAAAATTATAAAGCCAACAGTCCTGGAGTCTTGGAATAAAAATTTATCGGGTTTGTAGCGAAAGTAAAATAAATGTAAAATTTAATAAGATATTATAGACAATTCTTAATCTTTAAGTTTTACATTTGAAATCTAAATTCCCCTACATCTAAAACCAAATTATGAGAACACGTCTAATTTTAATACTATTAATGCTCTTACCACTAATTTGTATTGCTCAATCAAGTATGCAAAGACAAATGCAATCCTCAAATGCAATGTTTGCACAACAAAACCGAATGTTTATGCAACAACAGCAGCAACAACGCGATATGGCGCGAATGCTTAATAACATTCAATCTACAGAAGATAAGCTCGCAAATGAGGAAAAAAAGCTTAAAAAATTACACGCCAAACAGGCTGAAAAAGAAGCTGATTTAAAAACGAAAAAAGACGAATTAGCTTTAATTGAAAACAACGGAGACAATCATACAGATCTTCAAAAGAGTATTGAAAAATCGAAAAAGGAGATTGAAAAATCTGAAGAAAAAATCAGTAAATCAAAAGTTGATATAGATAAAAGCTCAAAAAAAATTACAGAATTTCAAAAGCAAATAGAAACTAAAAAATCTCAAAAAGAAGAATTAGCCAAAAAACAAGAAGAAGAAAAAAAAGTAAAAGAAGCAGAAAAAGCTTCGAAAGAAAAAGAGAAAGAAGAAAAGAAAGCAGCAAAAAAATAAAGGAATCTCTTCAAAAATAATAAGCCCTTACTAAACACTATTTACGTAAGGGTTTTTCTTTTATTTCCAGGAAATAGTTGCAAATTATATTTTTATATTAGCAGACTAACAGATTACAAAACGGTGTTAAATCGACAACAATAAAAAATGATTGAAAAAGTTTTATGTAACCAACACGGTTCGAAAGACATGTCTTTTACCTGTATTCATATTGCAATGGCGATAGATGAAAAAGAAAAAGTTGGATTTTATTATTCGGAAGCAGAAGACGATCTTCCTCAAATTGCCTGGTGCGGACACTGCGAACAATGGTTACTTGATAATGGAGAAGAATGGACTGAAGTTTTTCAGGCCAAAGCCGATTTTAAAATGTTATGTGCTGACTGTTTTGATGAGGCCAGAAATAATGAATCAGAAATTCATTTACGATGATTAAATCTCACAAAAATAGTTCATCCCAGACCAATACAAACGTTAACTTTGTAAAAAACGTGAAATATGAAAAACTTCTTTTTCTTAGGAATTGCTATTATATTCGAAATCATTGCAACTTCAGCATTAAAAAAATCCGAAGAATTTACCAAATTACTCCCTAGTATCATTACCGTCATTGGGTATTGTGGCGCATTTTACTGCTTAAGTTTTGCCATTAGAACCATTCCGGTTGGTATTGCATATGCGATTTGGTCTGGAGTCGGAATCGTTTTAATTACTTTTATTGGCGCTGTTTTCTTCAAACAAATTCCAGATTTACCTGCTATTATAGGATTGGCTTTAATACTAATTGGAGTTGTTGTAATTAATGTTTTTTCTAAAACTACGGCGCATTAAATCAAAGAACATGGCTTTTGATAGTATCAAATGATACTATCAAAAGTATTTACAAATAAATTTCACTATCATGAATTCAAAAAAATTAGATCGCGAAATAAGCAAAAAGTCCCGAATTTATGTAGACTTTAACGAAATGATCGATCTAGTTCTATTATCAAAATATGACTTCAAATTAAACTCAAACGGAGAAAATATAAAAATGATTGAAGGGAAAAAAATTGATATTTACATGGATGATGAAAATGATAAAGGGTTTAAGGATAACCTAATTGCAAGTGGAATAGTTGAAAGAAATAATTCTGGAATATTTGAAGTTGCAAAATGGTGCTGTCGAATTGATGAAAATGGAATTCAACATGAAAGCGATATAATCTCGACTTTAAATTCTTAAATTAACAAAACAATGGATCTTAGAAAAGCGACTATTTCAGATTTACAAGAAATGCAGGAAATGTATATCGAGACCATTAAATGGGTTTGCAAAAACGATTATGGCCCACTACAAATCAACGCATGGGTTTCGGGGTTAAACGACACCGAACGATGGATGAAAGTTATTCACGAACAATTTGTTTTACTGGCTATTATTGATAACATAATTGTGGGTTACGGAACTCTTAAGAACGGAAACTACATTGATTTCTTTTGTGTTCACAAAGACCTTCAACGTAAAGGAATTGCTAACGCACTCTTTACTGAATTAGAACTCGAAGCTAAAAAAGAAAACTCAAAAACCATTACGGCAGATGTCAGTATTACGGCAAAACCATTTTTTGAAAAGAAAGGTTTTATTGTAATAGCAGAGCAAAAAAATATCCGATTAGGTATTGAGCTTATCAATTTCAAAATGAAAAAGGAGTTAAAATAAGAATTGAGGTTTCAAGTTTATGCCAATCTTTGTCGAGTTACTTGTGGTCCTTCGACTTCGCTCAGGAAGACAATATTGCGACAAAGCTTTGTGCCTTCAAATCTTTTCGAGCAAAAAACCTTGTGAACTTTGCATAAATCTTAGCGCACTTTGCGGTAAAAAAAACAGCAAGTTTCGGATTTTGTAACCGCAAAACACAGTCGATATTTGCATTATAAAATTGAATGAAGATGAATACACAGGAAAACATCAATTATAATCGTATCGCCGATGCAATAGATTATATCAAAGCGAATTTTAAAGCACAGCCTAACTTAGATCAAGTTGCAGAGAAAGTCCATTTGAGTCCATTTCACTTTCAACGGCTGTTTACAGAATGGGCAGGAACAAGTCCGAAGAAATTCTTGCAATATATTAGTGTAGAACATGCCAAAAAAATTCTGAAAGAAGATAATCAAGCCACTTTGTTTGATGCTGCTTTTGAGACGGGACTTTCCGGAACGAGCCGTTTACATGATTTATTTGTAAACATTGAAGGAATGACACCAGCAGAATATAAAAATGGCGGTAAAAATCTTAAAATTAACTTCAGTTTTGCCGAAAGTCCTTTTGGGAATATTATTGTCGCTTCGACCCATAAAGGCGTTTGTTTTATGGCCTTCGCCGAAGATGAAGACACTGGATTTGAAAATTTAAAAAACAAATTCCCAAATGCAATATTTTCCCGAAAACTAGATTTAGTACAGCAAAATGCTTTATTCATTTTTCAACACGACTGGAGCAAATTATCAGAAATAAAACTCCACTTAAAAGGAACCGACTTTCAATTGAAGGTTTGGGAAACGCTGCTTAAAATTCCGATGGGGCAACTTTCTACTTACGGCTCAATTGCACAGCAAATCGAGAAACCAAATGCTTCTAGAGCTGTTGGAACTGCCATTGGCAACAATCCTGTAGCATTTTTAATTCCTTGTCATCGTGTAATTCAATCTACTGGAACCTTTGGCGGTTATATGTGGGGAAATACCCGAAAAACTGCTATTATTGGTTGGGAAGGCGCGCAATTAAATTTAGACATTTAAACTCAATTTCATGCAAAATATACAATCAAGAATTGCTTCTCAAAACTGGGAAAGCATCACCGAATCTATGCACGAAAATGGATTCTCAATTATTAAAAATGTCCTCAATAATGAAGAATGCGAAGCCCTAAAAGCCGATTATTCTGACCCAACTTTGTATCGAAAAACGGTTGTGATGGAACGTTATCGCTTTGGTTTGGGCGAATATAAATATTTTAATTATCCTTTGCCTGATTTGATTCAGACAATTCGATCTTCGATTTATCCAAAACTGGCTCCAATTGCAAATGCATGGATGAAGGCGTTGAATATAAATACAGTTTTTCCTGAAACACATCAAGTATTATTAGAACAATGTCACGCCAATAATCAACTAAAAGCAACCGTTTTAATCCTAAAATATGGTAAAAGTGGCTTTAATACTTTGCATCAGGATTTGTATGGAGATGTTTATTTTCCGATTCAAATAGTACTTTTTCTCAATCAACCTGACGAAGATTTTACCGGAGGTGAATTTGTATTGACGCAACAAACGCCCAGAGCGCAATCTAAAGCGATTGTTTTAAAACCTAAAAAAGGTGATATTCTCGTTTTTACAACCAATTTTAGACCTGTAAAAGGCGCAAAAGGCTATTATCGCGTAAATATGAAACATGGTGTAAGCGAAATTCATTCTGGAGAACGACATACATTAGGCATTATTTTTCATGATGCATTGAGTTAAGGTGCAAAGGTACAGAGGCGCAAAGGTTCAAAGGCTTAAACACACAGCATATTTGTAGAGGCGCACTGCTGTGCGTCTCCGCAACGATTCTCTACATGATTAATTACATAATGTTAGACGCACTGCTGTGCACCTCTACAATATAAAAAACGATAATTTTTTTATGCAGATTAGGCAGATTGAGCAGATTTCATAAATCATTTTAATCCTGTAATCCGTGGCAAAAAAAATGACAAAAAAATGATTGAACACAATAAAATTCTCGACTGTGATCTCCGAAATAAAATTAAAAATGCGGAAATTTGCTTTGGTGGAAACCGAAAACTAAAAATCTACGGAACTTTAAAATGTTCTTCGGGCAAAAGGATGAAACGTGAAAATCGGGTTTTCTTTTTATCTGAATATGAAGCCAACCAAAATGGTTTCAGACCTTGCGGACATTGCATGAAAACCGAATATCAAAACTGGAAAAATGGACTTATTTAATTCGCATTCTGACGAAACGACTAATTTGCTTCCTAAAGATGGAACGGTAAATTATTATGGTAAACTCTTTTCTAGAGAAGAGTCTAATCGTTATTTGGATATTTTACTCCAATCGATCGAATGGAAAAACGATGAGGCTGTTATTTTTGGAAAATTGATTCTCACGAAACGAAAAGTAGCTTGGTACGGCGATTCTAGTTTTGAATATACGTATTCGAACACTACCAAAAAAGCACTTCCGTGGACGAAAGAACTTTTAGAATTAAAGAAAATCATTGAAGAAAAAACAGGTGAAATTTTTAACTCTTGTTTGCTTAATTTATATCATTCCGGAGATGAAGGAATGGCGTGGCACAGCGATGCCGAAAAGGATTTAAAGAAAAATGGCGCCATTGGTTCAGTAAGTTTTGGAGCTGAACGCAAGTTTGCTTTTAAACATAAAGAATCTAAAGAAGTTGTTTCGTTAATTTTAGAACATGGAAGTTTATTGGTTATGAAAGATGAAACACAAACATATTGGTTACACCGTTTGCCTCCAACAAAAACGACTCAGAAACCTAGAGTAAATTTGACTTTTAGAACAATTGTAAGATAAATAAAAAAGCTTTATTTCTTTTTTGGAGCAATATTTTGATAGGAAAGTTTCAAAGCATCTTCGAACATTTCCGGCCTTACTTTAGAAAGTTCAACAATGGTCCAGCCTTGTTTTCCCCATTTATTGGGAAGTGGATAAAAAATCATTTCGCTTGATGCACAAAAAACCGATTGATCGATTTCGTTTAATTTTAAAACGGCGTGATTATTCTTTTCATCAAAAGTGGCAAATATTTTCTTATTGATGCGAAATGACGTTTTTTCGAAATGCGGTTCTTCAATTGCATTTCCAAATGATAAAGCTAATTTTCTAAATGTTTCAATTGAAATCATAATTGCTAATTTTAAAATTAAACTTTGATTTTACCAACCTTGATTCAGTCCGTTTTTAAGGACTTCCTCGTATTTATCTTTATCAAACGAATATAAATTTGGTGCTTTATGCGCTACATTACTTTTCTTTTCGTCAAGTTTTGTCAGGATTCCAATATTGGTTATTTTACGGAGAAAATTTCTACGATCTAGCTTTCTATCCAAAATGGTTTCATACAATTTTTGAAGTTCGGGAATTGTGAATTTCTCGGGTAATAAATTGTATCCTACTGGCATTAAATTCAACTCAGTTCTTAACGTCTGCAAGGCTTTATCAAGAATCTCTTTGTGGTCTAATATAAGTTCGGGTACTTCTTTATGATCAATCCATTCGATCACTTCTTCTTTATTAGCAGATTTCGGGATGGTTTTCAAAAAATCAACTAAAGCATAATACCCAATTGTTACAAAACGTTGTGTAAGCCATTTGCCTTTTTCCTCTTCAATTTTCAGGTATTCTAATACTTTTTTTCCAAAGTAATGATCGTTTCGTTTTATCTTTCCAAAAGTGGCAAATTGTCTCAGAAAAATACCTTCTACACCAGTTCTTTCGTTTAAAACTGTAACTGCAGCCGTATCAATATCCTGATCAATTGGAATGAATCCTCCTGGTAAAGACCAACTTTTGCTGTGTGGAATCTTAATCAATAAAACTTTAAGCTGATTGTCGTGAAAACCAAAAATCACGCAATCTATAGAAAGTCCTGGTTGGTAATTTTGATTATTCTCTATGATGTCTTTTAACATTCAATTTTAATTAAATACAACTTTCATATCCTGATAAGTGTTGCAATTTAGTTCATTTTTAAAGAACGAAACCATTTTTAAAACTTGACATCAATAATTAGCCAAAATCAAATCATAAAAACAGAAGTGTAGCAATCACAATTTTAACTTAAAATTGAAAAATAAAATTGAAAAAATAAGTACATTGCGTCATAATAACACATTTAAAAAGCAAATTGTTACATTTTAACTAAAAAGAAAGAATTGTATTACGTAATAAATTTATATTTGTAGTTTGATTCACAAGATGAAAACCTAAAAAGTTAATGCAAGAGATATGAATACCAATCCATTAAAAAATATAAATCAAAGAATTAGAACTAAAATCTGGACTTCTTTCGGATTCGTTTCTAAAACGTATCTTTTAGAAGAATCTATAAAATACAGTCAGGAGCAAGAGAAGATTTTCAACGAAATGATTATTGAAACTGAAGCGAAGGATAAAAAAGCAAAACGCGAAGCTTTCGACAAAGCATTATTTGCTTCTTACAAAGGAATTGGCGCTATGGATTTTATAAATACCGTTTTGAAATAATTCAAAAACCTTTATAAAATTCATAGCGCCAATTTTAATTGACATTCTATTTATTGCACTAATTCAAAATCTGATTTTAGTTTAATATCTGCAGATGAAGCTCCAATCATAACTTCGAAATCTCCCGGTTCTGCTGTCCATTCTAATTTATTATTATAGAAAGATAGTTTCTCTTTGTCGATTGTAAATTCGATTGTTTTAGATTCTCCTGCGTTTAATTTTATTTTTTGAAAATCTCTTAGTTCTAAAACCGGACGAACTACAGATCCAAATTTATCTTTTAAATATAATTGTACTACTTCTTCTCCCGCTACTTTTCCAACATTTGATAATTGAAAAGAAACTTTGATTGTTTCATTGTTTTTCATTTTTGCTGAAGACAATTTCAAATCAGAGTAATTGAATTTTGTATAACTCAAACCGTATCCGAATGGAAATTTTGGTGAGTTTTTTAAATCAATATATGCTGATACATAATTTTTTGAATCTTCGTCTTTTGCTGGTCTTCCGGTACTAAAATGATTGTAATAAATTGGTATTTGGCCAATTTCTCTAGGAAAAGTCATTGGTAGTTTTCCAGATGGATTGTAATCTCCAAATAAAACATTTGCAATTGCTGTTCCTGCTTCTGTACCTAACCACCAAGTGTATACAATTGCCGGAACGTTATCAGCGGTCCAGTTAAAAATAAGCGGTCTTCCTGCATTTACTAAAACTACAACTGGTTTTCCTGTTGCCTGAATTGCTTTTACTAAATCTTCCTGAACGCCTGGTAAATGAAGATTGCTTCTGCTTTTTGCTTCGCCACTCATGTCGCGTTTTTCTCCAATACTCAAAATAACCACATCGGCTTGTTTTGCTGTTGCTACTGCTTCTGCAAAACCATCTTTGCTATCTCCTTCAACTTCACAGCCTTTTGCGTAAAGTAGTTTTGTGTTTTTGCCTACTTTATTTTGCAAACCATCCCATTGCGAAACGATCCATTTATCATAATCAACATTTGGCAATTCTACAGACCAAAATCCCATGTTTTCTTTGTACTCTTTTACCATTGGTCCTATAAAAGCGATTGTTTTTAGGTTTTTAGAAAGTGGTAATGTCTGATTTTCGTTTTTCAATAACACGATACTTTTTTGAGCCATATCAAGAGCGGCTTTTCTGTTTTCCGGATCGTTCAAAGCTTTATCTGCTCTTTTTTGATCTGAATATCTGTAAGGATCATCAAATAATCCTAGTTCAAATTTCTTGCGTAAAATACGTTTCACTGCATCATCTACTAAATCAATAGAAACTTTACCTTCTTTAACCAATTCGGCCAAATGATTCTTGTAGGCAATACTTTCCATATCCATATCACTTCCGGCTGTAATTGCAGCAAGTGCAGCAGCCTTTAGATCTTTAGAATATCCGTGTGCTACCATTTCTCCAATCGAACCCCAGTCTGAAACTACGAATCCTTGAAAGTTCCATTTTCCTTTTAAAATATCACGTTGTAAATGTGCATTTGCTGTAGCAGGAATTCCATTTAAATCATTAAAAGAGTTCATAAAAGTTGCTGCCCCTGCATCTAGAGCGGCCTTAAAAGGCGGTAAATAGGTTTCCCACAACATTCTTTCACTCATATCTACAGAGTTATAATCTCTTCCGCCAACTGCTGCTCCATATGCTGCAAAATGCTTTACGCAAGCCATAACAGAGTTTAAATCGCCTAGTTTATTTCCTTGAAACCCTTTTACTCTTGCATAGGCAATTTTAGAACCTAAGTAGGTATCTTCTCCTGCACCTTCCATAACTCTTCCCCATCGTGGGTCACGCCCAATATCGACCATTGGTGCAAATGTCCAGTGTATTCCACTTGCAGATGCTTCTGTAGCGGCAACTCTTGCTGCCAATTCAATTGCTGCTAAATCCCAACTTGCAGCTTCTGCCAATGGAATTGGAAACGTGGTTTTGTATCCGTGTATAACGTCCTGACCAAATAACATTGGAATTTTAAGACGTGATTGCATTGCTAGTTTCTGATAATTCTTTGTCGATTCTGCGCCTGTTACATTTAGCATTGAACCTACTAAACCATTTTTAATTTCGGCTTGTTTATTTGGGTTAATTGTTATTGGTCCGGTTATAGAATTATCATTACTGTACTGATTAAGCTGACCTATTTTTTCTTCAAGAGTCATTTTTTTCAATAAAGCATTTACTTTTTGATCGATTGTTTCTTGTTGGGCAGCCGCAAAAAATGAGACCATCAACAAGGTAAATGTGGTTATTTTCTTCATGTATTTAATTTTGATTACCAAACGTAAGTCGCTACTGAACCTGCATTTAAGGTAGTTGAAATTTGTTTTTGATTGTATTTTATATTGAATGTTTCTGGCGTACTTCCGTCATTTTCTACAATTAGAACGATTTGACCTGACGGTGTTCTAAACGCTACATTGTATAAATTATTACTAATATTACTCCCAATTCTAACAGATCCTTCCGGTACAAATCTAGATGCGTGACCAATAATGTAATAGCCTACTTCTCTTTTAATATTCTGATTTTGATCGATCATCAATGCGCCTTTACATGTTGAACATCCGCCGGGTGTAAACGGTTTGTAGAATTCGTCATTTGCTAATCCCCACGAAAGTGCGTTTACACTCCAGTTGCGCATTGAACCTATTACAACATTTTTTACACTCCATTTTAAATCAGATTCAAAACTACTTCCTGATCCTGTATATTGTTCTGTAAAATACAAATCTTTTTTTGGATATGCATCGTGAACTTTAGATAAAGCGCTGATGTCGCCTTCGTATAAATGAAACGCTGAACCTGCTACAAATGGCAATGCTTTTGGATCGTTTAAAATTGTTAGTGGATATTCGGGCTTGTTACAATTGTGATCGTAAACTACAATTTTGGTTTTGATTTTTGCTTTCGCGAATGCGGGACCTAAATTGTTTTTAATAAATTCTGCCTGCTGTTCTGCGAGCATTAATAAACTCGGATTGTTTCCGGGATGCAGGGGTTCGTTTTGCGGTGTAATGGCATCAATTACAATTCCGTGCGATTTCATTGCCTGAATATATTTTACAAAATACTCCGCATAAACTTGATAATATTTTGGTTGTAAACTTCCGCCTTTTGAGCTTCCGTTGTCTTTCATCCAAACGGGCGGCGACCACGGTGAACCCATTATTTTTATGTTTGGATTTATAGCTAAAATTTCTTTTAAAACCGGTACAACATCTTTTAAATCCGGACCAAGATTAAAGTGTTCTAGTTTTAAATCTATTTGGCCTTCCGGCATATCATCATACGAAAAAACTGTTTCATTCAAATCTGATGCGCCAATACTTATTCGCAAATAACTCAAACCAATTGCATTTTCTTTTCTGGAAAACAATTCCTGAAGCAATGCTTCTCTTTTTGCTTTATCCAGTTTAAGAATTGCCTGTGCGCTTCCGCCAGTTAATGAAAATCCAAACCCTTCGATGGTTTGAAATTTTTGAGAGGCGTCTACTAAAATGGTTTGATTTGAATTGGTTTCGACATTAAAAACCAAGTCATTTTGCTTTTTAAGTTTTGATGTTTCATCTGTTGTTGTTATCCAAGATTGGGCTTTTCCTGAATTGGCAACAGCATTTTTTGAAGTTCCGCATTTTATTTGTACTGCAATAAGTGGCAGCAAAAGTAAAATTTGGAGTTTTTTGTTGATGTTTCTCATATTTAATATATTTCTACTAGAATGGGTAAATGATCCGAATAATATTTAGAATCACTTAAAACTGCCTGTTTTCCTATAATCCTAAAGATAAAAAAGATTTAAAAAATTATGCTAATTGTATACTCTTACATAATCTACTTCGAATATTGCACTGGTAAAATTAGGATCTATTGTTCCTCCAAAGTTTCCTCCCATTGCCAAATTCAAAATCAGAAAAAAGTTTTGATTAAAAGGTGTTGTACTGCTATTTGAGTAGGTGTAAAACAATTTATCGTCGACATAAAATTTAATACTTTCAGCTGTCCAATCGGCAGCGTAAACATGAAATTCTGTGGCTGAATTTGGTACTGTTGTTATGGCTGTATCTGGTGTATTTCCTGAACGCCCCGGAGAATGTAATGACGAATGGTTTACGTTTGGATTATTTCCTACTGATTCTAAAATATCTACTTCGCCACATAATGGCCAACCTGCTGTATCAATATTATCTCCTAACATCCAGAATGCTGGCCAGGTTCCGCCTCCAACTGGCAATTTGGCACGAACTTCGGCTCGACCGTATTTAAACGAAAATTTACCTTTTGTAAGCATTCTTGTTGAGGTATAATGGCTTCCCATATACTCTTCTTTTATGGCTTTGATTTTTAGGGTTCCGTTTGAGATAATTACATTTTCTGGTCTTGTGGTATAATATTCTAATTCGTTATTTCCCCAACCGTCACCGATTCCTGTATTGTAACCCCATTTGGATGTATTTGGTGCTCCATCTACATCAAATTCGTCTGACCAAAGCAGTTTTCTGGATACATTAATCATTATTGAGGTGGTAGAACTTACAAATTGACCTGCGGCATTATACGCAGAAACAATTATAGGATATGTTTTTGTACCCGAAGCTGTAAATACATAGGTTAAATCGCCTGCTGTTAATTCTTTTAACTGACCGTCTAGTAGAACTTTGTACGAAGTTGCATTGGATGCTGTAATGGTTAAATGAATTTTTCCGCTTCCGTCGCCCTCAGGTTTGTCTGCCGTTTTTCCTGTGATATCAATCTGAACTGATAAATTTGAAGGCGGTGGATTTACCGGTGTTCCGTCGCCAGAGTCGCTTCCGCTGCTGCAGGACTGAAATGCAAACAATAAGACAAATGCAAAAACACCTATTTTTTCTAAGAGATTATTTATTTTCATCGTCGTTAATTTGTGTTGATTTTATTATTTTTTTGAAGAACCTTTTTTTACTTCTAAAAAGTCTAAATAATTTAAATTGAAGCCTCCTTTTTCAAAAAACACCTTGATTTTATTGCTTCCTTTATTTAATTCTATTCCTGTTAAAACAACTGTTTTCCATTTCTCATTTCCACCAGTTGCCGGAAGTGTAATGGTTGCTGACTTTTTACCATTTTCTGTTTCTAAGTAAATTTTTCCTTCTGATTTTTCACTTGAATATCGAATTGCAACTTTGTATGTATTTTGTTTTGCAACTTGTGTTGTAAATTGTAACCATTCGCCATCTTCAATAAAGGAGACCTGATAACCGTTTGATCCTGCATCTTTGCATGGCAAAATATCTACTCCATCATTTCGCATGGTATTTCCTTTATTCCATTCTTCAAAATTTCCTGTTTCTACTCTGTAGTTTACAAAATCTGTATCAGAATAAGCGTGTCCGTTCGTACCAAGATCATAATGAGTTGCGGCAATTTTTCCTGGAATTGCGTTTCTTTTATACGGTTTAGTATCGTCTGTTTGTACTTGTCTGAACATGGCATCTATTACATCTGATTTTACGGTTACGTTTTCCATTTTATAATTGTCCGCCATTTTCATTAATGTTTTCTTGGCAAATTCAACCGATGGTTTTTGTCCGCCATCTCTCCAATACTTCAACAAAACATCATATTCCGGTATTTTGGTTACAGAAGCTACGCCTGCAATATTTTCGATTTTTTTCATTGGCCAAAAAGCCCATCCAATATTATTTGTTTCCATTAATCGCAGTACATCTTTGAACCAAACATTGGAGTTTTCTCCACTTTCGCCTAACCAAATCGGAACGTTGTATTGGGTTCTATAATCTAACATTTTCTGAATCGATTCTTTGGTGTTGTAATTCCAATATTTATGAAAACTCAACGCCAAATTATCATCCCATAAGGGAAAAATTCCGTTGTAATTATTTCCCCAGCAATTTCCTTCTATAAAGATTAAATGGTTGGTGTCGACTTCGCGAATGGCTTTTGTAACACGAACCATTAAATCTCTTAAAGGTCCGTTTGAATTTTCGTCGCAGCCATTTTTATTGGTTCCTGTAAAATTCCAATTTGGTTCGTTGATAATATCGTAAGCTCCAATCCAAGGATTATCTCTGTAACGAGTGGCTAGCTTTTTCCATAAAGCAATCATTTTTTTCTGATTGGCTTCGATCTCCCAAAGTGATGGTTTTGTAGTGTCGTAATCTGATATTGCGGCATCGTTTCCTTGTCCGCCCGGAGCTGCGTGCAAATCTAAAATAAGGTACATTTTATTCTCGGCACACCATTTTAGCAAATTATCGGTCATGGTAAACCCTTCTTCAATCCAGGTAATTTCTCCATTTTTTTCTTCTTGAATCGATGGCGTATATAAGTTGTAATGCATTGGTAAACGAATCGAATTGAAACCCCAAGCGGCAAGAGAATCTACATCGCGCTTTGTGATTCCGTTTGCTTTGTATGCAGCGTAAAATTCTTTTGTTCCTTGTTCGCCAATAACTTCCTGAATTTTTTGTTTGATAACATATTGCGGACTAGCAAAAGGTTGCGTTTGCATCATATATCCTTCCTGAACCATCCATCCGCCAAGACCAAGTCCTCTTAAGATTATGTTTTTTCCGTTTCCGTCAACAATTTTTTGTCCGTCTCTATGTAAAAAACCTTGCCCAAAAGACGTAATCGAAAGCAAAAGTTGTAATGCTATAAGCGTTTTTTTCATCTGAAAATCTGTTTTTAAATTTATTGGATTATTTCCAAGTATAAGTTGCCACTGATCCTCCATCTAATGATGTTGTAACCCATTTACCGTTGAATTTAATATTGAAAATTTCGTTTGCCGTTCCATCATTTTCAACAATTAATACTTTTGAACCAGATGGGGTGATAAAAGCTACATTCTGTAAATTTCCGCTTGAGTTACTATCAATTCTTATGGAACCAGCCGGAACAAATTTAGATGCATGTGCAATAATATAATACGCAACATTGCGCTGAAAAGTATCACTTGTTGTTACGGTTAGCGCACCTTTGCACATATTGCAACCGCCTGCTGTGTGAGGTTCAAAAGCTCCATTGTTGGCTAAATTCCACTCTAATGCATTTTTACTATAATTACGCATCGAACCTATAATTACATTTCGAACGTGCCACTTTAAATCTCCTGCAAATTCACCTGCCGATGAGGTCCATTGTTCTGTGAAATAGACATTTTTGGTTGGGTAAGAATTGTAAACATTAGAAAGTGCGCTAATATCTCCGGCATATAAATGAAACGCTGAGCCATCTACGAAAGGAAATGCATCTGCATCTGCCAGAATTGCTTTTGGATAATTTGGATTATCGCAGTTATGATCGTAGGCTATAATTTTTGTGGTAATTCCTGCCGCTTTAAATGCTGGCCCTAAATTGTTTTTTATAAAGTTGGTTTGTTCTAAAGCTGACATATACATACTCGGGTTGTTTCCGTCATGCAAAGGCTCATTTTGAGGTGTAATGGCATCGATTGTAATTCCTTCCGCTTTCATTTGCTGAATGTACTTTACAAAATATTTTGCATATACATCATAATATTGAGTTTGCAGTTTTCCGCCAATAAAACTGTCTTTGTCTTTCATCCATAGTGGCGCTGACCAAGGGGTTGCCAGAATTAAAATCTTTGGGTTTATGGCTAGAATTTCTTTTAGCAGCGCAATTACTCCGGCTCTATCTTTATCTAAACTAAATTTTGTTAAAGTCAAATCTGTTTCGCCTGTTGCAAGATCATTATAAGTAAAAGGTGCAGCATTTAGATCTGATGCTCCAATACTGATTCTGAGATAACTTATTCCTATTGAATTTTCGCCAGTGCCAAATAACTCTTGCAATAGAGCACTCTTTTTTGATGCATTTAACTGATTTATTACATCTGCGCTTCCGCCAGTTAATGTGTATCCAAAACCATCTACGGTTTGGTATTTTTGAGAAGCATTTACTTCGATATTTGTGTATGTATTTGTAGTTGTACCAAAGCCTAACGTTCCTGTTTGTTTTGCTAATAAAACGCTCTGATTTCCTTTTGTCAACCAAAAATCGACATCGTTAGTTACCACTATGGGAGGCACTACGACTGGTGGTACAACAGGTGGAGGATCTACGGTATCGCTAGACGAAGAACATTTTGCCTGAGCAAAAACGGCTATTGCAAGAAATAATATTTTTATAGTGTTTTTAAAATTTAGTTTCATTTTTATAGTTTTTAGTTAGTAGGGCAACTAGTTTACAGTGGTTTGTATTGTGTGTATTTTGTAGATCTACAATTATAGAAGTTGTTGCTTTTTTTGTTGTGATGTTGAACTTTTAAGTTTGATTTAATCGTAGAATTCTCGTCGTTTTTTGATGAATAACAATTTAATTTCAGTACTGGTTTTGGTACTATTAAATTCTATTGATGACTTTCATTTTAATTTAAAGCAATGAGGGCTAAAGTGGATGATTCAAATTAACCCTCGCATTTACTACAGCGTACTAATAAACAAGTGTTTGTATTGCATGTGCAGGAATTTTAACTATTATTTTTTCGGCTGCTATAATCAAATTATAAGTAACTTCTTTATCGGTTTGGTTCATAACTATTGTTGCCATTGTTCCATCTGTGTTTAAAAATGAAGTACTTAATAAACCACTTCTGCTCACGGCTGAACTCACTCTTACGGCATTCAAATGAATGAATTTTGAAAAATGTCCAATATAATAATAAGACGGTGTGTAAATTAACTCTCCTGTAGTTGTATCGGCATGGATTGGTGCAAAGCAAAAATTACCAACGTGGTTTGGTCCTCCGTTTTGATCTAAAAGAATATTCCAGTCTGTCCATCCGGCTGTTCCGTTATTAAAATCATTAATCATCGAAATACCATATCTTTCGCCGTTGCCCCAAAATTGATATTTTTTGGCATCAAATTTCTCTACACAACCTTCTGTAAACAACAATCCTTTGTTTGGATATGCTTCATTTACTTTTGCTACATTTTCAAACATTGATGAACCTCCTGACCAGTTTTCGTACCAATGAAAACCCATTCCCCAAACATATTTTGAAGCTTCGGGATCAGAATAAATTACGTTTGCTCTGTAATTCATTAAGTCACGATTATGATCCCACGCGATAATTTTTATGTTGCTTAATTTCTCTTTCTTTAAAGTTGGCCCAAGAAAGTTTTTAATAAAATCTCTTTCAGCTTCGGCGGTGTAAATACATGACTCCCATGTTTGAACTGCCATTGGTTCGTTTTGTGTTGATGTTCCCCAAATTGGAATTCCTTCTTTTTCGTAAGCTTTTATAAATTTGACATAAAAATTGGCCCACGTCTGGTAATATTCCGGCAATAATGTTCCGCCTTTTAATACGTTTTTGTTGCTTTTCATGAATGCATTTGGTGACCACGGTGCTACATATGTGGTTAATTTTCCACCTGCTGTTTGTATCGCCTGTTTAATTAATGGTATGCGATATTGCTTGTCGTGATCTATAGAAAACGTTTTTAAATCTTTGTCTCCTTCTTCGATGTAAGAATAGCTTGCACTGCTAAAATCAGAACTTTGTATCGTGGTTCTTAGCAATGAATAGCCTATTCCTTTTTGTTTATCATAGTAGGCATTTAAGAATTCTGTTTGTTTTTCTTTTGAAAGTTTAGCAAATATTTCAGCACTCGCATCCGTTATAGCTCCTCCAATTCCCATGAAGGTTTGAAACTTTTTAGATGGTTCTACAAAAACAGAAGTTTCTATTTCTAATGGTTGTTTTGCAGCAGAGAAAGTTAAATTGTCTGTCGCTGTTATTCTTAAATTCGAATTCTCGGCTGTTGTATAAACCTTTACTTTTTTTCCATTGGTTGTAAATTCTTTTTTTGCTTTGGGTTGTTGGGCAAAAGCCGTTAACGAAAACAAAAAAAAGAGAATTTTAAAACTATTTTTTCTCATTCTTTCCTTGTTATTTTAAATTCTAATTTGACATTTTTAAAGAATCTCTTCTTCTATAAAAACATTTTTCGGCAGCTTAAAGGATTTAAAAATAGCCCATACTCATAGTGATTATGGGCTATTTACAACCAAACTTAAACTTAACTTAAACTTATTTTGCTCGCATTTCGATTCTACCTACTGTAATTCCGTCTTTAGTAAATGTGTTTCCTCCACAACGAATAAGTAAATAAATTTTACCTGTTATATCGAATTTTACTACATTGGAAACTGACGCTGTTGCATCGTTTTTAACGCATCCTACTATAGATAATCTGCCTAAAAATCCACTCTTAGCACAGCCATCCCAAGTACTTAAACCCATTACTTTGTTGTCTTTGTATTCTACACCAAGTTCAGGAACTGATTTACCTGCGTAAACTTCAAACCATGTTTCATCTGATCCACTTGCTGATGAAACAAGCATATCAATTGTATATTCTTTATCTTTTACTACATCAATTGCCTGATAAATACCTTCCTGTGCCCATCCTCCCGGAGAACGAAGTGTTGCACTTCCTGGTTTAAAATCCCAAAAAGCTGCTCCGGTAGCACTAAGTTTTAATATGGTCCATTTCGCAACATCTGCATTATCATTAAAGAAACCTCCTTTTACTAAATTTGGTTTACTTGGATCAGATTGTGCTACTACTATATCTTGCGAAACTTGTTGTGTAAAACCTCCGGCTGCAATAGCGGTATGTGTTACGGTATATTTACCGGCATCCGGCAATACAATTTTTTCAACCATTTTTCCCATATACGGGCCATATCCAATATCCCATTTAGAGGCAATAACTCCCTTAGGTTGTGCTGTTAACAAATATGTATTGACTTCTCCTGCAACTGGAGTTATGGTAAAGGCAGGATCGACGCTTGTAGCTGTTAAACCATTGCCATTGCCAACTTCGTCGTCGCAACTCGTTAATGTTCCTAATGCTAATGCCAGCATCAAGAAAACTCCTCTTTTTATATTTATATTTAGGTTCATTATTTTTATTTTTTTGATTCGTAAATGGTTATTCGTAATTAGGATTTTGTTTCAATTTTGTTCCTTTTAATTCCACAAATGGTATTGGAAAAATCTCATCAGTACCAGCGTTAAATCCTCTATCAGCTAATGCTGCTGCTGCATCACCCCATCTTACTAAGTCAAAAAATCTATGACCTTCACCTGCAAGTTCCATTCTTCTCTCATTTTTAATCGCTGCCAATGTTACAGGAACTGGAGTTAAACCAACTCTGTTTCTAACTGCATCTAATAAAGCTTGTGCTCTTGGTCCTGAACCTAATGCCTCGGCTTCCATTAAATAAGTATCGGCAAGTCTAATGATGTATGAATTTTGTCTGTAGTTTAACTCTGCAGCTCCACCACCAGTACGAACATCTGATTGTCTTGGTAGGTATTTGTTCAAGAAATATCCTGTGTCCTGATAACCCGGAATATAACTTGCAGTACCTGCAGCTTTTAAAGCTTTCAAATCAAAAATTGTAGCTCCAAATCTTGGATCTGCTTTGATTGCATCGTACAATTTTTGAGTAGGAATACTAAAACTCCATCCTGAAGGAAGGTCTGGCGCGCTAGAATTTGCTGGTCTGGTATAACCTCTAGGTCCAACCATAACGTTTAATGAGTTTCCTTCGTCTCTTCCTGTTCCCCAGAATCCCCAATCAGAGTTACCTGCACTTGTATGAGATACTTCGATTAATGATTCGGCATTGAACTTATTAGTTGTAACCCATAAATCGCTGTAGTTTGGTAATAATTTGTTTCCGTATTGATTTGGTTGTCCCGGAGTTCCATTTACCTGAGCAAGTATTGCAGCTGCCTCAGTTTTTTTTCCTTCAAATAAATAAACTTTGCCTAACAATGCTTGAGCAGCAACTTTTGTTAAACGTCCAGACTCTGTTGCAACATCTACGCTTGCTGGTAAACCTGGAATTGCTTCTAATAAATCTTTTTCAATTTGACCGTATATCGCTTCCGGAGTTGCCTGTTCTACAGTTGCTATTGAAGCTGTTGTTAATGGCTGTAGAATTAACGGAATGTTTTTAAACATTCTAACTAAATTAAAATAATATAGTCCGCGTAAAGCTTTAGACTCGGCAGTAAATCTAACTTTTAATGCATCAGACATAGCTACGTTTGCCATGTTTGCTAATAAAACATTTGCTCTGTAAACTCCTTGATAGTGATCGTTCCAGAAACTACCCGGAATGATTACTGAAGTAAGTGAGTGTGTTGAGAAATTTTGAATTCCTGCACCATCTGATGCTCCACCACCTCCGGCATAAAAATCGTCTGAACCAGCATTTAACATGGCTACCATGTTTTCAAAACCACCGGTATTTTTTCTAATAGGATCATAAACTCCTACAAGGGCAGCAGTTGCTTGCTGTTCATTTTTATAATAGTTTGTCGAAAGAAAAGATCCTTTTGGTTCAATCGTTACGAAATCCTCAGAGCAAGATCCTCCTAATGCAGCCATTGCAATTGCAATGTATATATATTTAAGTTTTATATTTTTCATGATTCTTTATGTATTAAAATTGTAAGTTAGCTCCAAGCATGAAAGATTTTGCTTGTGGATAGATACCTTTATCTACACCAAATACTTGACCTCCAATTTCAGGATCATATCCAGTGTATTTTGTAAAAGTGAATAAGTTCTCTCCTGTAACATAGAAACGAATCTTATCTGCACCAATTTTAGACGATAAATTAAGCGGAAGTGTATATCCGACCTGAACAATTTTTAGACGTACATAATCTCCACTTTCAAGATAAAAATCAGACATTTTACTAAAGTTTCCATTTCCATCATTATTACCAAGTCTAGGATAATCATTTGAAGTTCCTTCTCCTGTCCAACGGTTTAAAACTTCTGTTTGGTAGTTGGCATTTAAGATATCTAATCTGCGTAATCCCTGAAAAATTTTGCTTCCGGCTGCTCCTTGAGCAAATGCCATAAAATCAAGATTTTTGTAGTTTAAATTCACTGTTAAACCAAAAGTATATTTTGGAATACTGCTTCCTAGATATTGTTTGTCATCATCAGAAATAGCTCCATCGCCATTATTATCTACCCAACGGAAATCTCCAGGTTTAGCAGTTGGTTGAATCATACCTCCCGCTGCATTTTTGTAAGCATCGATTTCTGCTTGATTTTGAAAGATTCCAGCGGTTTTGTAACCAAAGAATTCATTGTAAGAATGTCCAACCTGAGTTCTTGTAACTGGCCCCATAGATTGAAATGTAGCATCTCCAATAATATAATCGTTATCTGGTCCTACATAAGTGATTTCGTTTTTTAAGTAAGCAACGTTTCCGTTAATTCCTAAATTAAACTCACCTAATTGTTTCTTATATCCAAGTTCAAACTCTAAACCACTATTGTCCATATTGGCAACGTTTGCCCATGGTTGCTCAGCAACACCAACAAATCCGGGAATAACTACTGGTCTCAAGATACCTGTTGTTCTTTTTTTGTAATAATCAACGGTAAGATTAAAATCATTGAAAAGTTTTGCATCAAATCCAATACTTGTTTGAGAAGTTTGTTCCCATTTCAAGTCAGGATTATCAAGCGTTACGTTAGCATAACCAGTTGTAATGGCTCCTGTATTTCCAAAAGAATAGTTGTATCCTCCAGATACTAAAGAAAGGTATCTAAAATCAGTAAGGTTATCATTACCTACAACTCCATAACCTCCACGGAATTTTATAGTATTAACGACACTGTTTTCTTTCCAGAAATCTTCTTTTGAAAGTACCCATCCTAAAGAGAATGAAGGGAAAACTCCAAATTTATTGTTTCCTCCAAAACGAGTTGATCCATCACGACGAATTACTCCCGTTACAAGATATTTCTCTTTGTAATCGTAATTTAAACGGCTAAATAATGAAGTAACTTTATGTTGAATGTAATCGTCAGTAGCACTTGTTCTATCTGATTGCGGAATATCAAAATCAAATGAGGCATCTTTATAGCTAGAAATTGGTAAACCAAACATTGTATTTGTGGTTTCTCCACCAATATTTTCAACATAAGATCCTTGTCCTACTAACACATTAATGTTGTGATCGCCAAATTTATTACTATAAGTAAGAACGTTCTCTACGTTCCAGTTAAATGAGTGTCTATTAATTTGATAGTAACTATTTTTTAATGTACTTACGTTTGAACTTAAGAAACTTACTGGCGTAAATCCTTGCTCTCCCCAGTACGAAATTTTACCCCCAAGAGTAGTTCTAATTTTTAAATGATCTGTAATATTTGCTTCCAGATAAGCATTCCCAACAAAATTATCAGCCCAATTGTATCTTCCTAATCTTGTTTGAACATATGCTAAAGGGTTTGTCATTTCCTGACCTACAACACTAGAAATTCCGTAAGGGTTTCCGTTTGCATCACGCATTACAGGATTTGTAGAATATGGAGAAGCATTTGCAACTGCAGGATCTGTAACGACTAAAGGTGTAGTTGGATCAAGGTTGATTGCAGAACTTAAAGGTCCACCAAATTCACTGTTTTTATTACCAATATCCAACGTTTTTTCTCTGGCAAAACCAAAAGTTTGTCCAAAAGTAAAATACTTAGATATTTTGTGTGTAGAGTTTAAACGAAAACTCTTTTTAGTGTAATTAGAGATATCACTTGTTACAATACCTTGTTGATCCTGAATACCAAAAGAAGCATAAAAAGTAGAGAACTCCCCTCCGCCACTAATACTTAATTCGTGAGAATATCTGTAAGCATGATTATTAAAAATAGCATCTTGCCAATTTGTTCCTGCCCCTAAAGCATTAGGATTTGGATATCTAATTGCTCCACCATCTGCTACCGCTTTTTCATTCATGATTGTAGCATATTGTGTAGAGTTTAATAGATCTAACTTTTTTGCTGGAGAAGAAACTCCCGAAAAACCAGTATAGTTAACTGTTATTTTTCCAGATTTTCCTTTTTTAGTTGTCACTAAAATTACTCCGGTTGCAGCACGAGTTCCATAAATTGCAGCAGATGCAGCATCTTTAAGAACCTCAATAGACTCAATATCTGATTGGTTTAAGAAACCAATTCCTCCAGCATCAACAACGTTACCATCAATTACCCAAAGCGGATTGTTACCACCGTCTCCAAAAGTAGTTATACCACGAATACGAATCGTTGAAGCTGCACCAGGCTGACCAGAGCTTGATGCAATAGTTACACCGGCAACTCTACCTTGAAGTGCTTGTTCTACACGTCCGTTTGGTACTTTTTCAAGATCAGCAGCTTTTACACTGGAGATGGCTCCAGTAACTACTGCTTTCTTTTGAGTACCATATCCGACAACCACAACTTCACTTAATGATTGTGATTCAGGTTTTAATTGAATTGCAATTTTAGTTCTTCCATTTACAGCTTCTGTCACTGTTGTATATCCAATAAAAGTAATCGTCAAAATACCATTTGAAGGTACTTGAATTTGGAATTTCCCATCAAAATCTGATGCCGTTGATTTAGTTGTGCCTTTTAATACAATAGTTGCACCTGGAACTGGCATTCCACTTTCATCATTTATTATCCCATTTACTGTGACATCCTGAGCCACAGCTATAACCGAGAATAATAAAGACGAAATACAAAAAGTAAGTAATTTTGTTAATTTCATTTTTCTAAAAATTTTGGTTAATTAATTAGTAATTCTATGCAATAGTAATGTTAATTTTCTACTATTGATAATTAAAATTCATTACAAAAACACATCAAAGTAAATTTTATTACATTACAAAAACACATCATTTATTTTATAAAAACCTATTAATCAATAATTTAAAATATTTTTTTTAGATGTTATTAAAATGTTAATTATAGAAATAAACACTACATTGTATTAGAATGCTTATTTTTATTAAAAAAAGACAGTACTACATCGAAATAGGACGATCATATACAATATAAACCACTTAAAATCAATAATTTAAAACCAAAAACCTAAAATAAACCTAAAAAATCATGAAATTGATAAAATCATATTTTATTATTACTTTTTTTATATTATTCACAATCACTTTTTTTGGACAAGTTAAAAACATCGGTGTTCCGGATGTAAGAAATTACAAGCGAAACGAATACAAGGGTGGTACGCAGAATTGGAATATAGGACAAGACAAAAACGGAAATCTTTATTTTGCAAATAACAATGGTCTTTTGCAATTTGATGGTTCTTCATGGAGAAAATACCCTCTACCAAATCTAACTTCTGTTCGATGCTTAAAAATTGATGATTCAGGCAAAATTTATGTCGGAGGATATAATGAATTTGGATATTTTCAGCCAGATTCTAAAGGAAAATTGAAATACACTTCTTTAGCAAAAAAAGTAAATAGCAAAAAAATCAAAATCATAGATTTTATCTGGAAAATTCATTCCTTAAATAATCAAATCATTTTTCAGTCTTTTGCAAGAGCATATTTATTTAAAGACGGAAAACTTTCTATACTAGAAGCTCCTAAACGTTTTCAGTTTTCATTTGTAGTAAACAATAGGCTTTACTTTCAAGATGTGGAAAAAGGCATCTTAGAGTATCGAGATGGCAAATTATACAGTTTACCAAACACGACGAGTTTAAACAATACTGAAATATGGGGAATGTACTCCTTAACCAAGGATAAAACTCTAATTATAACTTTAGAAAAAGGATTGTTTATTTATGAAGGCAATACTTTAAAACCTTGGGACACGGAGGCCAATGCTTTTGTCAAAAAAAACAATTCTCTTGGAGGATCTATTATAAACAAAAACTCAATTGTTTTAAATTCAGTTTTAGACGGCATTATTATCTGTGATTTTAATGGAAAAATAATTCAGCATGTTAACAGAAAAAAAGGCTTACAAAACAACACGGTTTTATCTTCGTTTATAGATAATAAAAACAATCTTTGGCTTGGGCTTGACAATGGTATTGCGTATATAAATGAGAGTTCTCCCTTTACTTATTTTGGTTTTAGCTACGATATTAGTACGGTTTATGCCTCTGTTATTTACCAAGGGAATCTTTATGTAGCAACCAATCAGGGAGTTTTTTATCATGCGTGGAATAATAATTTTAAGGAAGACGTTTTCAAACTCGTAGAAGGCACGACCGCGCAATCCTGGAATGTTCAGGTAATAGAAAACGAACTCATTTGTTCCAATAATAGAGGCGCATTGGTAATAAAAGGCGCACGTGTTACTCGTATAATAGATTCTAAAGGGTATTTTGGCCTCAAGAAAATCCCAAGTCATCCCGGCTTTTACATAGGTTCTAATTATGACGGATTTGCTATTTTTCAAAAAACTTCAAATGGCTTAATTTTTAAAAATCAAATCAATGGTTTCGACAAGTCTTCGAATAGTTTTGAACTTGATGATGCTTATTTTTGGCTTAAAAAAGATGAATCTATCTACAGAATGCAATTTAGTGATGACTTAACAAGTTTCTCTTCGATAAAAAAGATAAATCAATTATCTCCAAATTATAAAAACATTGGAAGTATTCAGAAAATAGATGGAAAAATATATTTCCAGACTAACAATCATTTTTATAAATTTTCTAAAGAACAGAATTTGTTTTACGAAGACAAAAAAATGTCCGGTTTATTTAAAAATATACCAACTATAAATGCCCTAAGTCAAGATTCACAATCCAATTTATGGTACGCATTCGATGAATCTTTAGGGGTCTTAATGAAGCAAAACAATCACTACAAAAATATTGTCGCACCGTTTTCGAACCTAACCGGTAATTTGGTTAGCAATTATCTATCTGTAAATACAATCGACTCTAAAAATATATTTATAGGATTAACAGATGGTTTGGCACATTACGACTCAGAGCTGCTTAATAATTTTGTAACAAAACCAAAGGCGTTCATTCGTAGTTTTTCGTTCCCGGGCGACACTATAATTTTAGGAAATAATCAAACTAAATCTGAAAGTATTCGAATTCCGTATTCTTCAAATCATGTCCGTTTTACATTTTCTTCGCCTACCTATGAAAATCTCGAGAACGTTCAGTTTTCCTATCAACTGGAACCTTTTGATGATAAATGGAGTAACTGGTCGACTATATCTATTAAGGAATATACCAATCTGCGTGAAGGCGATTATACCATGAAAGTGAAAGTTAGAAATAGTTACGGAATTCAATCTGAACCTTCGACTCTTTCTTTCACCGTTTCACCACCTTGGTACAGGCATTTTCTAGCTCTTATGATTTATTTTATACTGATTATAATAAGTATTTATACCATTTCAAATCAGATTAAAATGAAGATTAGAAAGAATAAATATTATGAAACCATTGAACAAAGACGTCTATATCTTGAAAAAGAATCAAAAATAAGACAAGAACAATATGACCTTGAAAAAGAAATTGAAAAACTAAAAAATGACAAACTTCAAATTAAAATCCTAGCAAAAGACAAAGAACTCGTAAACAACTCTTTACAAGTTGTAAAAAAGAATAAAATCTTGAACGGAATCATCCACAAACTAAAAGAAATTGATGTTGAAGCTCTAGATGATTCAACAAAATTTCAAGTAAGTAAATTAAATAAAAGTATCGTAAAAGAGGTAAACACAGACAAAAGTTGGAAAGACCTGGAAAAGCATATTAAAAACGTACATTTTGAATTCTTAAAACGACTCAAGGAAAAATATCCAACGATCTCTCCGCGAGAATTAGATTTGGCTACATACTTATTAATGAATATGTCGACTAAAGAAATTGCAGAGATTATGAACATCTCTACAGGTGGAGTTGAACTGGCCAGATATCGTCTAAGAAAAAAACTCGGATTAAATAAGAAAGAAAACTTAATTGGTTTCTTGATGAGTATTTAAGAAAAAAAAGCCATCAGTCGCGGCTGATGGCTTTTCTTTACACTATATATTCTAACGATCTTTCCAGCGCCATTCCTCTGGAGCCTTTTATTAAGATCGTACTTTCGTTAAAATGAATTGTTTTAAGATGATCTGAAAAAGCATCGAAAGTTTCATAAAAGTGAAGATTTTCATTCGAAACTTTATTCTCATAAAATGATTTCCCTATCAGGTAACAAACAGATTCTTTTTGATTGGATAATGAGTCAATAAGTATTTTATGTTCTTGCTCACTTTCTTCACCTAACTCAAACATGTCGCCTAAAATCATTATTTTATTCTTGCCTTCTAATTGCAAGAAATTAGTAATCGCAACTGCCATACTACTAGGATTTGCATTGTAAGCATCCAAAATAATCTGGTTGCTTCCCTTTTTCAATAACTGAGACCTGTTGTTCTCTGGTATATAATTCTCAATAGCTTGTTTTATGTCGCTTTCACCAACTTTAAAATAATATCCCATTGCTACTGCTGCATTGATATTATTAGCGTTGTAAAGTCCAATTAAATGAGATTCTACATTAAAATTATCATATTCGATTGCTACAAACGGATTTGCTGTAATGCTTTTTATTTTAATATCAGCAGCATGATTATTAACACCAAAAGTATAGGATTTAATTCCTTTAGATTTCTCAATCTGAATTGAGTCTTCAAGATTTACAAAAACCAATTTATCGTTTTTAGCCAGATATTGATACATCTCGCTTTTTCCTTCAATTACACCTTGAACACCTCCAAAACCTTCTAAATGCGCTTTTCCAAAATTGGTAATATAACCAAAATCAGGTTGTGCAATTTGGCACAAAAACTCAATTTCCTTTTTGTGATTTGCGCCCATTTCAACGATTCCAATTTCGGTTTCTTTTGTAAAAGACAGCAACGTTAACGGAACTCCAATATGATTATTTAAGTTTCCAACTGTAGCTTTGGTTTTGTACTTTTTAGACAAAACTACATTTATAAGCTCTTTAGTTGTTGTTTTTCCATTACTTCCTGTTAAAGCTACTATTGGTAATTTTAAATAAGCGCGATGAAATTTTGCTAATTCCTGCAATGTTTCCAGACTGTTCTTAACAAGAATAGTGCGCTCATCTATAACATAAGATGCATTATCAATAACAACGAATAGAGCACCTAATTCTAATGCTGAAGCAGCAAAAGTATTTGCATCAAAATTTTCGCCTTTTATAGCAAAAAACATAGAATCTTTTTCAATTTTTCTTGTATCAATTGAAACTGTTTTACATTGTAAAAACAAATTATGAATGTCTTGAATATTCATTTACACATTTTTTTATAGGTCATAAAAGTAGAAAAAAAACAATAAAAAAATTCCAAATTCCTTGCTGAAATATTCAGCTTTTGGAATTTGGAATTTTTTTATGTTGAAATTTCTAAAACTTAATTTCTTGGTGATTTTCTTTTTTCAGATTTTGCACCTACTCTTGACATTGCACATCTAAATCCGATGTAATCTGTTGCCATATCCTGAGGGAAATATCTTCTTTGAGCTGGATCTAACCAATATGCTCTATCTCTCCAAGAACCACCTTTGTAAACTCTTACGTTATCATCGATTAATGTTGTACGTTTACTAGAGTTGTCATATTTTCTAACCATCTTTCCTAAACTATCTGTAGTTACATTATGTTTAGGAGAATTGTACATTGCTTGATCTGCTTTAGATCCTGCTTCAGAATCTCCGAAATCAAAATATTTAGATGATTGTTTGTCACCATCTCTATAATTGATGTTATCACTTGTTGTGAAGTTTTGTCTCAAGTAAGTTTCGTTTTCATCAACTGGAACCTGAGCAATTTCTCCTGGTAAGTTTGTTGCAACTTTTTTACCGTTACTTAAAGTTTTATATTGAATGTTATCTTTAGTAATGATTTCAATTTTACCGTCTTTACCAATTTTGTTTTTAGCATATTGATTTCCTCTAAAATAGTTAAAATCATTTGCTTCATTATCAATAATAGGTCTGTAAACGTCAGCAACCCATTCGGCTACGTTTCCAGCCATATCGTATAATCCAAAATCGTTGGCAGCATAGCTTTTTACAGCATTTGTAATATCTGCACCATCATCAGACCAACCTGCAATTCCACCGTAATCACCGTTTCCTTGTTTAAAGTTAGCCAATTGATCGCCTTTGTTTTTACGTTTAGATGAACGAGTATAGTCTCCAGACCAAGGATATTTCTTTTGTCCTTTGTAAATGTTGTATTCTCTTTGTCCAACATCAGCAGCAGCAGCATATTCCCATTCTGCCTCAGTAGGAAGTCTGTATTCTGGCAAGATAATTCCAGAAGAACGTTGTGCATACACATTTTTCTCTTCAGGTACTACACCGTCTTTTCCGGCTCTTGGTTTTCTTCCGTTTGGATTAACTTTTAAAACTAATTCTTCGTTACCACCATAAGTTGTAGATGGAGATGCTAAGTAAGCTTCAGTATTAAATAAACTTTCAGCGCTTACATCTTGAGTTTTAGCTCCTTTTTTAATGTATTTGTTTTTTTCTAAAACTGCCTCGTTCACACGGTCAGTTCTCCATTTACTAAATTCAACAGCTTGAATCCAGTTAACTCCTACTACAGGATAATTTGCATATGAAGGATGTCTTAAGTAGTTGTTAGTCATCGTTTCATTATATCCTAAACGATTTCTCCAAACCAATGTATCAGGAGATGCTCCTTCGTAAATATTTTTGTAATTTTCTTCTGTTGGTGGAAAAACTTTCTTTAACCACTCTAGGTACTCTAAGTACATACCGTTTGTAACTTCAGTTTCGTCCATGTAGAAAGACTGAACGTGCTGTTGAGTTGGCGTATTATTCCAATCATGCATTACATCATCCTGTACTTTACCCATAGTAAACGTACCTCCTTCAACAAAAACTAAACCAGGTCCTGCCTGTTGTTTTTTTCCTGCATTTCTGGCAGCAGTTCCATTCTGACTATCTACATCCCAACCAGTTGCTCTGGAAGCGTGACTGGAACTCGATTTTTTGCTACAACTAGCCGTGCCCAACATCAATACCATTGACATCATTAATTGCAAGACTACAATTTTGTTTACTTTCATACTCATTCTTAGGTGATAAATTTAGGTGCTGCAATATAATAATTAACATTTAATTAGCAACATCCGTTCTAATAATTTTATTTAGCTGTTTTTTACCAGAAAATAACCTATAGTTACGAACGCAAAAATATACTTTTTATTATTTACTATAACATGAAATACTATATTTTTACTTACTAAAATATTTTTAGCTCAAAACCATTTTACACACCTATGAAACAGGCCTTAATACTATATCTTTTTTTACTTCCAATTATCTCATTTTCTCAGATAAATGGGAACTTCACACTGGATTGGCAGAACAAAAAAGAGATGAGTTTTGGCGATTCTAAAATGCAAATTCCGTATTTTACAGGAAGCAGTTTTCGTTTCGATACTACTAAAAAAAGCATAACATTGTTACTCAATCTAAACGAATCAAGTTCTTCTAACAATAATTCGGTACAAATTACAAATGTCATCTACGAATCTATTTCAGTTACTGAATTAGAGGACTTATCACTACCCAATATTCCTCAAAAACCAAATGAAACATTAATAGTAACGACTTCTAGAGATAAAAAACAAACATTCCTTTCTTTATCACCTATTATAAAGGAAGGAAATAGTTTTAAACGAATTAGATCATTCTCCTACAATACGAGTCCTTCTTCAGCAAAAAACAGCAACTCTTCTTCCTTTCAAAAATCTAATTCTGTTTACAATTCAGTTTTAGCATCGGGAGATTGGTATCGTTTTTATATTGAAAAATCCGGCGTTTACAAACTCTCGAAATCATTTCTGCAAAGTTTAGGCTTTGACCCTAGCAAAGTAGACCCAAGAAGAATTAAAATTTACGGAAACGGAGGACGAATGCTCCCTCTAGGCAATGACGCGTACTATCCAGAAGATTTAATGGAAAACACAATTCAGATTATTGGAGAAAGTGACGGCATCTTTAATAACGAAGATTATATCCTTTTTTATGCCGAAGGAGTTGAAAACTGGAGCGACGAAAGCCTTACAAACATTAATGCATACGACACCAAATCTTACTATTATGTTACAATTACCGGAAATGACGGAAAACGAATTCCAAACTTAAATCAGCCAACTAATAGTAGCACTTTAGAACTAAATACTTTTGACGACTATCAATTCCATGAAGTCGACAAAACCAACATTGCTCATTTAGGACGTCAATGGTACGGAGAATCATTTGATATAACTCAGGAACAAGAATTTACATTTAGCTTTCCAAATATAGAAACATCAGTTCCGGTAAAAATACAGGTAAACGCAGCTTCGGCAGCTTTTACCCCTACTTCATTTGCCATATCTTCCAACAACCAAAATATTGGCACCTTAAATTTTAAATCATTAGTAGCCAACTCAGATATAAAATTTGAAACTCTAAACTCTCCTTTCCAAAGCACATTTACCGGAACCGAAAGCATAAAAATAAAACTTACCTATAATAATAACGGAGTTCCGGGATCGAAAGGATATTTGGACTATATTAATTTAATTGCCAAAAGAAAACTACTTGGCACAGGAAAGCAATTTAAATTTCAATACGACCTTGCCGGTTCGACCGCAGGAATAGTAAATTACACTATTGGAAACGCAACAGGTATTTCTCAAATTTGGGACATTACAGACCTATATAATGTATATAAACTAGAAAATGCAAATCAGGCAACTTTTAGCTTCAAAGCTCAATTAGGAGAAATTAGAAAATATATTGCAATTGACCCTGGTGATTATTTTACTCCATTAAAAGAGAGTCAACCAAAAATCGGAAATCAAAACCTAAAAGGAACAATTTTTAAAAACACTCAAAACAGTTTTCAAGACATCGACTATGTAATAGTAGCGCCTAAATTTCTAGTTTCTCTAGCCGAAAAACTAGCCAATTTTCATCGCACTCATTCTAATTTAAATGTAAAAGTAATTGCTCTAGAAAATATCTATCAGGAATTCTCATCAGGCAAGCAAGATGTTGCAGCCATTAGGAATTTCGTAAAGTACATTTACAACAATGCATCTGCACCCGAAAAAAGAATTAAATTCTTGAATTTATTTGGAGACGCTTCTTTTGATTATAAAAATCGAATTACAAACAACGAAAACATTGTACCTATATACCATGCTTTAAAAAGCAATACCGTTGGCGAAGCTTCATTTGCGTCTGACGATTTTTACGGACGCATGGATCCTGACGAAGGAAATGACATTTCATTTTTTGGAGGAATTGATATTGCCGTGGGCCGAATGTTGATTTCCGACAATGCACAGGCCGAAGAAATGGTGAATAAAGTCTTAGAATATCACGATACGAAATCTTATGGAAACTGGAGAAACAATCTCGTATTAATTAGCGATGACTCTGATAAAAGTTCAGATGCCACTTTACAAGCACGTCAAAACAGTCTAGCCGATCTTATCTCTACTAAAAAGCCTTTTTTTAATGTAGAAAAAATTCTCTTAGACTCCTATACTCAAGAAGCCTCTGCAGGAGGATCAAGATACCCAAAAGCAAGAACTGATTTTTTCAACGCTTTTGAAAAAGGAGCTTTAGTCTTTAATTATCTAGGTCACGGAGGTGAAGATGGCCTGGCAAGCGAAAGAATTTGGGAGAAATCTGACGGGCAAAATTTAAGCAATCAATACAAATATCCTTTATTTATAACCATTACTTGCGAGTTTTCAAGATTCGACGATCCAACAAGACCAACAGCTGGAGAATACATTTTCTGGAATCCAAAAGGAGGTGCCATTTCAATGCTTACAACTATTCGCGAAATAGGACAACCCAATGCCGAAGATTTTAACGATGTCTTGAATAAAAATTTATTTTCTTATGAATCAAACCAATATACTGCCATTTCTGAATCGCTAAGAACTTCCAAAAATGAAAGTCCTAGCTCTGCCAGTAATGTTATTTTTTACATTGGAGATCCGGCCCTGATGCTTGCAATTCCAAAACCAAGAATTAATTTAACAAAAGTAAATGACGTTGTGATTTCTCAGCCAATTCCAGACTTTAAATCACTGTCAAAAATTAAAATCACAGGTGAAGTTACAGATGAGAACAATAATATTTTAAGCAATTACAACGGAGAATTATCAACTGCTATTTTTGATAAACTCATTACAACTTCTACCCTAAACAACGACGGATATAGCCCTGCAATGTCATTTAAAATCCTTGGAGAAACAATATTTAGAGGAAATGCATCCGTAACCAATGGTCAATTCGAATTTAGCTTTATTGTACCAAGAGACATTCGAATTCCTGTTGATTATGGCAGAATTAGTTTTTACGCGAAAAAAAATCAACTTCTAGAAAACCAATCTGGCTACAATACTACTATAAAAATAGGAGGAATAAATGAAAATGCGCCACAGGACAATATAAGTCCAAAAGTGAAGTTATATATGAACGATGAAACTTTTGTATCTGGCGGAATTACAAATGAATCGCCTTTTTTATTGGCATTTCTTGAAGATGAAAACGGGATAAATACAGCAAGCGGAATCGGACATGATATTGTAGCAATTCTAGATGGCGATGTTAGTAACCCCTATATTTTGAATGATTATTATCAGACAAAATTAGACGATTATACAAATGGAAACTTGCGTTTTCCTTTAAGAAACTTAGCCCCGGGCATGCACACAATAAGTTTTACCGCGTGGGACGCTTATAATAATCCCGTTACGAGTGAAATACAATTTATAGTTGTTGGAAATGAAACATTAACACTATCACACGTTCTTAATTATCCAAATCCTTTTTCAACCTACACACAATTTTGGTTCTCTCACAACAGACCTTATGAGCCTCTAGATGTACAAGTTCAGGTTATGACTATAACCGGAAAAGTAGTCTGGACAAAAAATCAGGTGATTACAACAGAAGGCTTCTTGTCAAGAGAAATAACCTGGGACGGAAAAGACGATTTTGGAGATCGAATAGGAAAAGGCGTTTACATCTATAAGCTCACTGTTAAATCTAATTTAACAAATAAAAAAGCAGAAAAGTATGAAAAGCTTGTAATCTTATAATAATATATATATTTGCACCACCAAAAAAACCCTTTATCTATAAATGAAAAAAATATCACCATTATTAATTTGTTTATTCATTATCTCATTCGCCAAAGCTCAAACTATTGAACGCCCTATTACTACTGGAGTTCCATTTTTATTAGTTGCGGCAGATGCCAGAGCAGCCGGTCTTGCAGATCAAGGTGTTGCTACATCTGCAGATGCTTTCTCTCAACAATGGAATCCGGCAAAATATGCTTTTTCAGTTGACAAGCAAGGTCTTTCAATCAGCTACACTCCTTACCTGACAGATCTGGCAAATGACATTTCATTAGGACAAGTAACTTACTACAATAAAATCAATGAAAAAAGTGCCTTTGCAGGAAGTCTTCGTTATTTTGGTTTTGGAGATATTGAACTAAGAACAACCGGAGACCCTAATGAAGCCGCAAGGATAGTTTCTCCAAATGAATTTGCTCTAGACGGATCATACTCATTGAAATTAAGCGAAAAATTCTCGATGGCAGTTGCTGGGAGATATATCCGTTCTAATTTAAAAATCGCATCTGAAGATATTGATGCAACAGCAGCTGGTTCATTTGCAGTAGACGTAGCAGGATTTTACCAATCAGAAGAAATTGCATATAATGACTTTAACGGAAGATGGAGAGCTGGTTTCAACATGCAAAACATTGGACCAAAAATAAGCTACGACAACGATAATATAAGCTCTAACTTTTTACCAGCCAACCTAAGATTAGGAGGAGGTTTTGATTTTATTTTAGACGATTACAACAAAGTGGCTGTAAGTTTAGAATTCACTAAACTTTTAGTACCAACTCCTCCGGGCCCAGGAACTCCTGTAGACGCCAATGGAGACGGAGATTTTACAGATCCGGGAGACATCTCTCAAGAACAAGCTAACGCAACGAACTACAAAAACTACAAAGACATCGGTTGGGTTTCTGGAATTTTTAAATCTTTTGGAGATGCTCCAGGCGGATTTAGTGAAGAATTAAAAGAAATCACTTATAGCGTAGGCGCAGAATACATGTATCAAGATGCCTTTGCATTACGTGCAGGATATTTTCATGAAAGCCCAATGAAAGGAGCAAGACAATTTTTCTCTTTAGGAGCCGGATTTAAATACAATGTCGTAAAAATTGATGTTTCGTACTTATTTTCAACATCAAAAGTTAAAAATCCGTTAGAAAATACACTTCGTTTTTCTTTAACCTTTAACTTTGGCGACAAATACGAAGTTTACTAAAAATATAAAATAAAGAACAATAACAATCCAAATTTCTATTTCTTAGAGATTTGGATTTTTTTTCCCTTAAAAACAAATGAAAGAAATAAGCATTACATCATCATTTTCAGTTTATAACTCATTAGAAGAACTTTCAAAAGAAATTCAAGACTTAATGAATCAAGCCGTTGAAATTCGTAAAAAAGCATACGCACCTTACTCACAATTTAGAGTTGGAGCCGCATTACTTTTAGACAACGGAAAAATAGTTTTAGGATCAAATCAAGAAAATGCTGCTTATCCCTCGGGATTATGCGCAGAAAGAGTTGCTATTTTTCATGCAGGAAGCATTTATCCTGAAGCTAAAATTTTAAAAATAGCAATCACAGCTGCATCAGATACAAATCAAACTACTGCCCCAATTCCGCCATGTGGCTCTTGCAGACAATCTATTGCAGAATACGAAATCAAACAAGAAACCCCTATTGAAATCTATTTTATGGGCGAAATTGGCGAAGTTTACAAATCAGCATCCCTAAAAAATTTGCTTCCTTTTATGTTTGATAAAAAGTTCTTGTAAAAAAAAGCCAAAAAGTACCTTTTAAATTTTACTTCTTAATAGGAATGTCTTATTTTTGCATCCCGACCTTTCGGGCGCAAATTTGTGGGAGGAAACTATTTTGCGTTATAGGCAACAATTGATAACACAAACAAACTTTAGCAAAAGAAAGAATTCAGATGAAAGAAGTTACAAAAGAAGTATATTTAAAGTGGTACGAAGACATGCTACTTTGGAGAAAGTTTGAGGACAAACTTGCAGCATTATACATTCAACAAAAAGTTAGAGGTTTTCTACACCTATACAATGGTCAGGAAGCTGTATTAGCAGGTGCTTTGCATGCTATGGACCTGACTAAAGATAAAATGATTACCGCTTACAGAAATCACGTACAACCAATTGGTATGGGAGTTGATCCTAGACGAGTAATGGCTGAACTATTAGGAAAAGCAACAGGAACTTCTAAAGGTATGGGAGGTTCTATGCACATTTTCTCTAAAGAGCACCGTTTTTATGGAGGACATGGAATCGTAGGTGGACAAATTCCGGTAGGAGCTGGTTTAGCTTTTGCTGATAAATATTTTGAAACTGGTGGTGTTACCATGACTTACTTTGGTGATGGAGCTGCTAGACAAGGTTCACTACACGAAGCTTTCAACATGGCTATGCTATGGAAACTTCCAGTTGTATTTATTGTTGAAAACAATGGTTACGCAATGGGAACTTCTGTGGAAAGAACTGCAAATCACACAGACATTTGGAAACTTGGTTTAGGATACGAAATGCCTTGCGGACCAGTTGACGGAATGAATCCTGTAAAAGTTGCCGAAGCAATGACTGAAGCTATCGATAGAGCTCGTCGTGGAGACGGACCAACTTTCCTTGAAATGAAAACGTACCGTTACAGAGGACACTCAATGTCTGATGCACAATTATACCGTTCTAAAGAAGAGGTTGAAGAGTACAAAAAAATTGACCCTATTACTCAGGTTTTAGATGTAATTATGGATCAAAAATATGCTACAGAAGAAGAAATCGAAGCAATCGACCAAAGAGTTAAAGATTTAGTTGAAGAGTGTGTGAAATTTGCTGAAGAATCTCCATATCCAGAATTGCAACAATTATACGATGTAGTATACGCACAAGAAGACTATCCATTTACACCTCACAAACTATAACATCATGGCGATTAAAGTAACAATGCCTCGTTTGAGCGATACTATGACGGAAGGAACGGTAGCGACTTGGTTAAAAAAAGTAGGCGACAAAATTAGCGAAGGAGACATCCTTGCTGAAATTGAAACAGATAAAGCAACAATGGAATTTGAGTCTTTCAACGAAGGAACTCTTTTACATATCGGAATTCAAGCTGGAGAAACTGCTCCTGTTGATTCATTATTAGCAATTATTGGTAATGAAGGAGAAGATATTTCTGCTCTTTTAGCTGGTGGTGATGCTCCTGCAGCTGCAGAAGCTCCTAAAACAGATGCCGCTCCTGCTCCTGAAGCTAAAACAGAAACAGCCGCTCCTGCAAAAGCAGCAACTGAATTACCAAAAGGTGTTGTAGTTGTAACTATGCCTCGTTTGAGCGATACTATGACTGAAGGAACAGTAGCAACTTGGTTGAAAAAAGTTGGTGATGCTGTTGCTGAAGGTGATATATTAGCTGAAATTGAAACAGACAAAGCTACAATGGAGTTTGAGTCATTCAATGAAGGAACATTATTATACATAGGAATTCAAGAAGGAAATACAGCTCCTGTCGATAGTTTACTAGCTATCATTGGGCCTGCTGGAACTGACGTTTCTGGAATTGCCAGCAATTATACTGCCGGAGGCGCTACAACTGTAAGTGCTCCTGCAACTGAAGAAGCAAAAGCCGCTCCTGCTGCCGAAAAAGCACCAGAAGCTGTTGCTGAAACTTCAAACGGAGGAAGAATTTTAGCTTCGCCATTAGCGAAAAAAATTGCTTCTGACAAAGGAATCCAATTAACTCAGGTTAAAGGATCTGGAGAAAACGGACGTATTGTAAAAAGCGATATCGAAAACTTTACTCCTTCTGCACAAGCACAACCTGCCGCAACAGCAACTGCTGCTGCACCAAAAGCTGAAACTGCTGCACCTGCTGCACCAAAAGTATTTGTTCCTGCCGGTGAAGTTTTCACTGAAGAGATCAAAAACTCTCAAATGCGTAAAATTATTGCTAAACGTCTAGCTGAATCATTATTTACTGCTCCTCACTACAACTTAGTGATCGAAGTAAGTATGGATGACGCAATGGCTTCAAGAGCAACAATCAATACCGTTCCAGATACTAAAGTATCTTTTAACGATATGGTAATTAAAGCTTGTGCTTTAGCATTAAAAAAACACCCAAAAATTAACTCTCAGTGGAAAGAAGATGCTATCATCATCAACCACCACGTTAATATTGGTGTTGCTGTAGCGGTTGAAGACGGATTAGTAGTTCCTGTATTGAAATTTACAGATGCTATGAGTTTATCTCAAATTGGTGCTTCTGTAAGAGATCTTGCAGGAAGAGCTAAAAACAAAAAACTTGGACCACAAGAAATGGAAGGAAGTACTTTTACAGTATCTAACCTTGGAATGTTTGGTATTACTGAATTCAATTCAATCATCAACCAACCAAACTCTGCCATCCTTTCTGTAGGTGCAATTGTTGAGAAACCAGTAGTTAAAAACGGTCAAATCGTAGTTGGAAACACAATGATGTTATCATTAGCATGCGACCACAGAACAATTGATGGTGCAACTGGTGCTCAATTCTTACAAACATTAAAACAATACATCGAAAGCCCAGTTACAATGTTAGCATAATTTCTTTATGTCTTCTTGAGCGAATCTTAAGATTATTTATAATAAAATCCCGTTTTGTTTATTCAAAACGGGATTTTTTGTTTAATTTTCATCCACTAATTCAATACTTCATAAAATGAAAAAATTAACCCTTGCTATCTTATTTCTGACAGCACTAGCCTGCCAGAAAAAAGATCAAACAGAAAAATCAGCAGTTACCATAGACGAACACAGCTATTCTAAACCAGAACTTGCTGTAGTAAAACATCTAGATCTTGATATTAAAGTTGATTTTGACACACAGACTATTTCCGGAAAAGCTTCTTGGCAAATTGACAATGTAAGCAAAGGAAACGAAATTATCTTCGACGAAAATACGCTTAACATTACAAAAGTAACTTTAGGAGACGACGAAAAAGAAACCAAATTTGAACTCGGAAAAGACGTGAAATTTCACGGAAAACCTCTTCATATTACCATCGAACCTACTACCACTAAAGTAAATATTTACTACAGTACAACTAAAGATGCTGTCGCATTACAATGGTTGAAACCAGAACAAACTGCAGACAAAAAGAAACCTTTCTTATTTTCTCAAGGAGAAAGTGTTTGGTCTCGCACTTGGATTCCATGTCAGGATTCTCCGGGAATTCGCTTTACTTACAATGCAAAAGTTACCGTTCCTAAAGATTTATTAGCTGTAATGAGTGCTGTAAATCCTCAGAAGAAAAATGGTACAGGAGTTTATACTTTTAAACAAGACAAAGCAATTCCATCTTATTTAATGGCAATTGCTGTTGGAGATATCGAATTTCAATCTATTGATAACAGAACCGGAGTTTACGCAGAACCATCAATGTTAAAAAAATCAGCTTGGGAATTTGCTGAACTTGGAAAAATGGTTGTTGCCGCCGAAAAACTTTACGGACCTTACCGCTGGGGACGTTACGACGTTTTGGTTTTACCTCCAAGTTTCCCTTATGGCGGAATGGAAAATCCTAATTTAACTTTCCTCACTCCTGGCGTGATCGCTGGCGATCGTTCGTTGACTAGTTTATTAGCACATGAATTAGGTCATAGTTGGAGCGGAAACTTAGTCACAAACGCAACTTGGGATGATATTTGGTTAAACGAAGGTTTTACAACTTATGTAGAGCACCGCATTGGAGAAGCTATTTTTGGCAAGAAAGAATTTGACATGCAAAATGTAATCACGCGCAAAGAGTTAATTGACAACGTAGCAGAATATGGCGATACAAGCCCTGATACGAGATTAAAAGTTAGTCTTACGGGAAGAAATCCGGATGACGGAATTAGCATGATTCCTTATGTAAAAGGATATGCATTTTTAAGAGTAATTGAAAATGCCGTTGGACGTGAAAAATTTGATGTTTTCATCAAAAATTACTTCGATGCTCACGCTTTTAAATCTATCACGACAGAAGATTTTTTGAAATATTACAACGAGAATCTTATAAAAGGAGATAAAGCACTTGCAGATAAAATAAAAGCCGAAGACTGGATTTATAAACCTGGGATTCCATCAAACATAACTCCTGTAAGCTCTGCTGATTTTGACGCCATTGATAATATCCAAAAAAGCTGGAGAGAAACAGGCGTAAAAGGTCTGGCAAAAAAGATTACAACAACAAGTGAAAAACAGTATTTTATAGATCATCTTCCAACAGATATTACACCCAAAGAAATGGAAGCTATTGATACCGAATTCAACTTTACAAAAGGAGGAAATTTTATCATCAAACGCCAATGGTTTGTTCAAGCAATCAGCCATCAGTACAAAGCAGCAAATCCAGCTATTAAACAATTTTTAATTGGAATCAGCAGAACAGGATCTGTAATGATGCTATATAAAGAAATGGTAAAAACTCCCGAAGGAAAAATCTGGGCAAAACAAATTTTTGATAAAGCAAAATCTGGTTATCACGCAACAACTGTTCAGGCAGTTGAAGGAATTTTGAAATAGTTTTCACTCTCAGTTTTTAGTTTTCAGTCGCGGTTTTCAGTCGCAGTTGTCAGACAGCACTAATTTTTTTACTGAGAGTAAGACTAAAAACTGAGGCAAAAAAAACCGATTACAAACGTAATCGGTTTTTTTTAGTTTTTGTTTTTAGCTTCAATCCACTTTGCCATGTATTTAGTACTTTTTAAAGTATGATGCTGTAGCAAACTTCCCATAAAATTATGAAGACGATGACTTTCCAAATCACCTAACAAATCATTAAATACATTAATTAATTGATCGGAATAATTCTTTTTTTGATAACATTCATTTATAATTACGATTCCATTTTTTTGCGATTTCAACCACAAATTTTCATCATGATATAAGGCGACAGCTTGCTTCGCAAATTCAATAACATTATCAGTAATAAAACCATTCCATGGCAAATTATTATACATAGCTTCAGAACCAATTGAAGTTGTCACACTTGGAGTCCCGCATTGCATTGCCTCTAATAACTTTCCTTTAAGACCTGCACCAAAACGAATTGGCGCCAAAACAATTCTAGCCTTTTTAACCACTTCATTAGCATCTTCAGCTCTACCCATAATAAAGAAACCACTTTTAGGCTGATGCAATTGTAATACTTTTTGCGAAGGATATGCACCATAAACTTCCAAAACAGCTTCTGGGAAATCTTTTTTTATTAATGGCCAAATCGTTTCTTTTAAATATTGAACCGTATTCCAATTTGGCTCGTGAAGAAAATTTCCGATGAAAACAAAATGCTGTCGATCACTAAACGAAGGTAATTTTTGCAAATCCTCGTGAGACATTTCATCAACCAAAAAAGGAAGATAATGCAGTAAACCAGCATCAATTTTAAAAATCTCTTTCAAAATCTGCATTTCATATTCAGAAATAATAAAAGACAAATCGCATCTTAAAATACTGGCAATTTCGCGCCTTGCAACCTCTTCAGCCAACAAATCTCTCAACTCAAAAACCCTATTCTCTTTAAATGCTTTTTGCCTAGCTGTCCTTAGACAATGTAAATCTTCGGTATCTAATAATCGAATTGCTTTTGGACAGTTTTCAGAAACACGCCAACCAAATTGCTCCTCGATCATAAAACGATCAAACAAAACAACATCAGGATTTAACCCGACTACAAAATCATCAAAACTAGCATTATTTAATTCAATTGATTTTTTCTCAACTCCAAATTCAGATAAGTCGACCATAAAATCACTATCTAAAGCTGGACTTGCAAATGTAATTTCGAATCCATTTGATGCAAAAATCGAAATCAATTGCATCATGCGTCCACCGGCAGCAGACGAATTAGGTTCCGGCCACACAAAGCCAATAATTAAAAGTTTTTTAGCTTGCTTCATTTAAATTGTTTCAAGCTACAAAATAATACTTTTTTGAGCTTATTTACACGATATTTCCTAAATTTCAGTTGTAAAAATGACTAATTTTGCAGAATACTTTTTTCAATAAAATTATGTTAGGATTAAAATTAGCCACAGACCCTCGTTGGGTAAATATCGTTGAGTCAAATATCGAAGAAATTTTGACAGATCATGCTTGGTGCGAACAAAAAGCAGCTTCAAATGCAATAAGCTTAGTTACTTACAACTCTGAACTAGAAGAGTTAGTAACTGAAATGCTTGTTATAGCGCGCGAAGAATTAGAACACTTGCAAATGGTACACGATATCATCAAAAAAAGAGGATTAACTTTGGGGCGCGAAAGAAAAGATCATTACGTAAATGAGCTTTTTAAATTTATGAAAAAAGACGGTAGCCGAAAAGATGCTCTTTGTGATCGTTTATTATTCTCTGCCATGATTGAAGCTAGAAGTTGCGAGCGTTTTAAAGTACTTTCTGAAAACATAAAAGACGAAGAATTGGCAAAATTTTATCGCGATTTAATGATTTCCGAAGCTGGACATTACACCACTTTTCTAGGATTTGCACGAAAATACACAGACAATATTGATATTGATAAACGCTGGAAGGAATGGATTGAATATGAAGGTTCTATTATCACCAATTACGGAAAAAGTGAAACTGTTCACGGATAATACATCAATTCAAATTTAATTTACATTTTACCTATAAATACCACAATTTGTTATGTCTACAAATAAAGCGAAGACCATTTTATTAAAAACGGCTAAATACCTGGGAATTACTTTTGTTGTTATTTTAGGACTGTTATTTTTAACGCCCATAGTTTTTGCAGATAAGATTAAGGAACAAATTAAAAAAACAGCTAACGAAAAACTAAGTGCCGAACTTAATTATTCTGATGTTTCGATTTCATTTTTTCATCATTTCCCTTCATTAACTTTAACTTTAAGTGATTTACATTTAAATGGATCTGCTCCATATAAAGATGAAAAATTCCTTACTGCAAAAGAAGTGTCTTTTGGGATAAATGTTGCCAGTTTAGTTTTTAGCAAAGAAGTTAAAATTGACCAGATTTATTTATCTGATGCTTTTATCAATGTAAAAGTAAATGCAAAAGGCGAGGCCAATTATAATGTCTATAAATCATCTTCGCAAGAACAAAACCCAAAAGACAGCACAGAAACAGCTTTAAAACTAGAACGAATTGAAATTTTAAACAGTAAGATTATATACGACGATCTCTCTACCAAAGTTCATTTTGATGCTTTTGGATTTAATTATTTAGGAAAAGGCGATCTAAACAAAGCCGTTTTCGATTTGTATTCAAAGGCCAAAATTGAAAAATTAAATATTGTTTATGAAAACGAACCTTATTTAATGAACAAAAAAATTGATGCTGATTTAATTACTAAAGTAAACGTAAATTCATTGTCTTTCTTTTTTCAACAAAACAATTTAAAAATCAATCAGTTATTAGTCGATTTTAAAGGAAAATTCAATTTCCTAAAAGATGGCTACAATATGGATTTTGTCATAAAATCAGACAACAGCGATTTACATGATGTTTTTACCGCTTTTCCTCCAAAATATATTACATGGCTTTCTAAAACGGAATTAAAAGGGAACACAAATTTATTTTTCACACTAAAAGGAGATTATATTGCATCAAAAAATATAGCACCAGATCTTAATCTGGATGTAAAAATAGACAACGGATTTGTAAATTATAACAAAAGTTCTTTTCCGGTTTCAAACCTTAATTTAGACATCAAAACAACCGTTCCGTCTTTAAATCCAGAGCTTGCAATTGTCGATGCTAAGAATCTGTCATTAAACATCAACAAAGATTATTTAAAATCAAAATTCTACGTTAAAGGTGTAAATACTCCAGATATTAATGGTGAATTTAAAGCTAAAATTGACCTTGAAAAATTAATTACTGCTCTTGGTATCCCAAACATTGTTCTAAAAGGAATATTAGCTGGAGATATAAAAACAAACGGAAAATTTGATCTAAAAAACAAACTTTTTCCCGTTACAAACGGAATCGTAGATTTAGAAAACGGATATTTAAAAACTCCTTATTACCCAAATCCAATTACAAATATTACAATTAAATCTAAAATTGAGAACCAAAAAGGAACTTTTGACGATTTGAAAGTGAGCCTAAAACCAACTCAATTTACCTTTGAAGGAAAACCTGTTTTTGTACAAGCAGACCTAAGCAACTTTAATAATCTAACGTATGACATTACCGCCAAAGGCGAACTTGATGTAAATAAAATTTATAAAGTTTTCTCTCAAAAGGGACTTGATTTAGATGGTTTTGTAAAAGCTGATTTGGTTTTAAAAGGAAACCAAAGCGATGCGGAGAAAGGAAATTATAGCAAACTTTACAACAAAGGAACTCTTGAATTAAGAAACATTGGGATTGCATCTGAATATTTACCTCAAAAATTTATTATCAAAGAAGGTATTTTTAAGATCAATCAAGATAAAATGTCTTTCAATAATTTCTTAGCCGCTTATGGTCAATCAGATTTTAAAATGAATGGTTATCTACAAAATGTTTTCAATTACGTAACCACAAAAACAGGCGTTTTAAGAGGTTCTTTTAAAGTTTCTTCAAGATACATCAACGTTGATGAGTTCATGTCGAGCACTCCTGCAAACACAACAGTAACAGAAAGTCAAACTGAAACAAATCCTCAAGCACAAGTACCTGTACAAACAGGAGTAATTATAATTCCAACCAATTTAAATTTACAATTTGTAGCCAATGCTCAAAAAGTAAATTTCGATAAATTAAACCTTCAAAATGCTACGGGATCCTTGAATATGAATAAAGGAAAATTGACGATGCAAAATACAGGCTTTAATTTAATTGGCTGTAATGTTAATATGAATGCTACTTATCAAGCATTAACAACTCAAAAAGCAAATTTTGAATATGCTATTAAAGCAACTGATTTTGACATCAAGCGAGCTTATAACGAAATTGAAGTATTTAGAAAAATGGCCAGCGCAGCAGAAAAAGCACAAGGTATTGTTTCTGTCGATTATCAATTAAAAGGACGATTAAACGGAAACATGGATCCGGTTTACCCATCGCTTGTTGGTGGCGGAACACTTTCTATAAAAGACTTAAAAGTAAGAGGTTTAAAAATGTTTAATGCTGTAAGCAAAGAAACTAATACTGAATCTATTAAAAATCCGGACTTATCAAAAGTTGACATTAAAACTACAATCAAAAACAATATTATGACTGTAGAACGTTTTAAATTTAAGTTTGCCGGCTTTAGACCAAGAATTGAAGGCACAACAAGCTTAGACGGAAAACTAAACTTAAAAATGCGTTTAGGCCTTCCGCCATTTGGTATTTTCGGAATTCCGCTGACCGTAACAGGAACCCAGAATAGTCCAAAAGTAAAAGTGGGAAGAAAAACGGAAGATCTAGAAGAAACTAAAGACACGGAGAATTAAAATTATAAGCTTCTAAATTTCAAAATCCAATTAATGATATTTGCCTTTGTCAAAGTTTAAAACTTTGACAAAGGTTTTTTTTTGATGATTCTGTTTTCGCAATCTTTGGTCATTGCGAGGAACGAAGCAACCGCACTAACAATAATCATGCGGATTGATTTAGCACATGAGATTGCTTCGTTCCTCGCAATAACCATCTTTTAGCAAAACTTTTCTAACTAATAAAAACAAAAAACCCGATCTTTTCAGAACGGGTTTTGTAATAAGTAATCTAATGATTATGCTTCGAATGGAAGGATAGATACATAAGATTTGTTATCTCTTTTCTTTTGGAACTTAACAACTCCAGCTACTCTTGCGTGTAGTGTGTGATCTTTACTGATGTAAACATTTTCACCTGGATTATGTTTTGAACCTCTTTGTCTAACGATGATGTTCCCAGCAATAGCAGCTTGACCTCCAAAAATCTTAACGCCTAAACGTTTTGATTCTGATTCTCTACCATTCTTCGAACTACCGACACCTTTCTTGTGAGCCATGACGTATGAGTTTAAATATTGTTATTATTCTTTAGTAGCTTCTTTTTTTGCTTTTGGAGCTGCTGCTTTTTTTGCTTTTGGAGCTGCTTCAACTTCAGTTGCCGGAGCATCTTCTGCTACAACTGCTTTTTTAGCTGCTGCTTTTTTAGTTCCTCCTGCTGCAGTAATACCTTCAATTACAATTTGAGTAAGATATTGTCTGTGACCATTTCTCTTTTTGTAACCTTTTCTTCTTTTCTTTTTGAAAACGATTACTTTATCTCCTTTTAAGTGTTGTAACACTTTAGCTTCTACTGAAGCACCTTCTATAGCTGGGGCGCCTAAAGTTACGTTTCCGTTATCGTCTAATAAAAGAACTTTGTCAAATGAAATACTTGAACCTTCTTCGTTAGCCAAACGGTTAACATAAACCTTTAAGTCTTTGCTTACTTTAAATTGTTGCCCTGCTATCTCTACGATTGCATACATACCAAATTGATTTATTGATTTTTAAGGTTGCAAATATACAATTAAAAATTTACTGTGCAATCTCTAAATCTAAAAATATTTATTTCGCCTTAAAGTCTGTTTTTCAAGGGCTTTTAAAGATCACCAAAATTAGTTTAGAAGTAAAAGACTGTTAAATTATAACGAAAATCAGGATGAATCTTAAATTCATAATTAAAAAAAGTTATTTTTGGTGTAACGATATTCAACTCTTTGCTACCTACTTATTAGGTAAATATAAATTTATTAATCTTTATGAAAAATTCAATAATGATGTTAAGTGCAGCACTAATGCTCGGCGGAGTGGCTCACGCTCAAAAGGTAGCTTTTGAAGAATACAATTTAGATAACGGTATGCATGTTATTTTACACAATGATCCATCAGCTCCAGTTGTAATAACTTCAGTAATGTACCATGTAGGTTCAAAAGATGAGCGTCCTGACCGAACTGGTTTTGCCCACTTTTTTGAACATTTATTATTCGAAGGAACTCAAAATATAAAACGCGGTGAATGGATGAAAATCGTTACTGCAAACGGCGGAGTTAATAACGCTAATACTTCTGACGACAGAACTTACTATTATGAAGTTTTTCCATCAAACAGTTTAGAACTTGGTTTATGGATGGAATCTGAACGTTTAATGCATCCTATTATTAATAAAATTGGTGTGGAAACACAAAATGAAGTTGTTAAGGAAGAAAAAAGAATGCGTTATGACAATCAACCATACGGAAACATACTTCCAGAGGTTAAGAAAAATATGTTCAAAAATCATCCTTATCGCTGGACAACAATTGGTTCAATGAAAGATTTGGATGCCGCAACTCTTGAAGAGTTTCAAGCTTTCAACAAGAAATTTTACACCCCAAACAATGCAGTTTTAGTAGTTGCAGGAGATTTTGACAAAGCCAAAACTAAAGAATGGATTCAGAAGTATTTTGCTCCAATTCCAAGAGGAGAAGAGGTTAAAAAACAAACTTTTGTTGAAGAGCCAATAAACCAAACGATAAAAGCAACTTACGAAGATCCAAATATTCAAATTCCAATGATTGTTGCTTCTTACAGAACTCCATCAATGAAAACGAGAGATGCGAGAGTCCTAGACTTAATTTCATCTTACCTTAGTGACGGAAAAAGTTCTAAATTGTACAAAAAAATAGTCGATGATAAAAAGATGGCACTTCAAATTGGAGCTGTCGGTTTTAGTCAGGAAGATTATGGAATGTACATTTTGTACGGCCTGCCAATGGCACCAAACACAACTGCCGACATTTTAAAAGAAATGGATGAAGAAATTGTAAAAATCCAAAGTGACTTAATTTCTGAAAAAGATTATCAAAAATTGCAGAATAAATTCGATAATAATTTTGTGAATGCAAATGCTAGCGTAGAAGGAATTGCCGAAAATCTTGCTTCTTATTATTTACTTTATGGAGATGTAAATCTTATCAACACCGAAATTGATCTTTACCACTCTATTACAAGAGAAGAGATTAGAGAAGTTGCCAAAAAGTACTTAAATCCGAACCAACGTTTAATTTTAGATTACATCCCTTCAACAAAAGCTCAAAATTAAGACTATCGAATCATGAAAAAAATACATACATTTTTAATCCTTTTATTCCTAACTGGAATTATGCAAGCACAAGATCGTCCACAACCAAAACCAGGCCCTTCGCCCGTAGTCAACATCAAGAAACCACAAACTTTTGTTTTAGCAAATGGCATGAAGGTTTTGGTGGTAGAAAATCATAAATTACCAAGAGTAAGCTTCAATCTAACCTTAGACAATGCTCCTTTTACAGAAGGAAGCAAAAAAGGTGTCGACGAATTAACTAGCAGCTTAATTGGTAACGGAACTAAAAAAACAACCAAAGAAGCTTTTAACGAAGAGATTGACTTTTATGGTGCAAATATTAATTTTTCGTCATCAGGCGCTTATGCTAGCTCCCTTTCTAAATATTCTGGACGAGTGCTGGAACTTTTGGCCGAAGGCGCTCTTCAACCTAACTTTACTCAAACTGAATTTGACAAAGAAAAAGCTAAATTACTCGAAGGCCTTAAAGCCGATGAAAAAAGCGTTCCTGCTATTGCAAATCGCGTAGTTGACGTCCTTGCTTTTGGAAAAAACCATCCTTCTGGAGAATACTTATCTGAAGAAACTTTAAAAAACGTTACTCTTGCAGATGTTCAGACAAATTATGCTACTTATTTTGTTCCAGAAAATGCATATTTAGTAATTATTGGAGATGTTAAGTTTAAAGAAACAAAAGCGGCCGTAGAAAAACTTTTTGGCGGATGGAAAAAACAAACTTCCCCAAAAAATACGTATCCTAATCCGGAAAATGTAACTAAACTTCAAATTGATTTTGTTGATGTTCCAAACGCTGTTCAATCTGAGATTTCATTGGTAAACACTGTAAACTTAAGAATGAGTGATCCTGATTTTTTCCCTGCTGTAATTGCAAATCAAATTTTAGGAGGAGACTTTAACAGTTATCTAAACATGAATTTACGCGAACAACATGCGTGGACCTACGGCGCGAGCTCGAGCATTGGAAGCGGAAAATATGTTACTAAATTTAGAGCTTCATCGGCTGTTAGAAATACAGTTACAGATAGTGCTGTAGTTCAATTTATAAAAGAAATTAAAAGAATCAGAACTGAAAAAGTTTCTGAAGATGTCTTGAAAAATGTAAAAGCAGGATATATTGGCCGATTTGTAATGCAAGTTGAGAAACCACAAACTGTTGCGCGCTATGCTTTGAATATCGAAACAGAAAAACTTCCTGCTGATTTCTACGAAAAATACATTCAAACAATAAACAGCGTTACTGCAGACGATATTTATCGTGTTGCTAACAAATATTTTTTATTGGATAATATGCGAATTGTTATTGCAGGAAAAGGATCTGATGTTCTTTCTGGTTTAGAAAAGCTTCAAATTCCGATTTACTATTTTGACAAGTACGGAAATCCTATCGAGAAACCAGTTACTAAAAAAGAAGCTCCAGCGGGAGTTACAGCAAAAACTGTTTTTGAAAATTATTTAAAAGCAATTGGCGGCGAAAAAGCTGTTTCTAGTGTAAAAACTCTTGCTATGACTGGAAGCACAACTGTTCCACAAGCTCCTGCTCCATTAACTTTTACATCTAAATTAGATTCAAAAGGAAAAATGATGGTTTCTCTTGCTATGGGAACTATGAATATAATGAAACAGGTTGTTAATGACAAAGGTGCTTATATCGAACAACAAGGACAACGTAAAAATCTTGAAGGTGCAGATCTTGCCGAAATGAAAGCTAACGCTGCTCCATTTGAAGAACTACAATTAAGCAAAAGAAATGATCTTAAAGTTGACGCAATTGAGCCAATTAACGGAAGCGATGCTTATGCTATAAAAGACGGAAAAACAACTTATTATTATGATGTTAAATCTGGTTTAAAAGTTGCAGAATCTAAAGTTCGCGAACAAGGCGGAAAATCAACAACTCAAATAACAAACTTTAATAACTATAAAGAAGTAAAAGGTGTAAAAGTTCCTTTTAATTTAGTTCAGAATGTTGGTTTTGAATTAGACATTAAAATGTCTGAAATTAAGATTAACGAAGGAGTTTCTGAGTCAGATTTTTTATAGAAAGACTCAAAGATACAGAGGATCAAAGGTACTGAGGTACTGAGGTACTGAGATTTTTAAAGGCTTTGTCAAAGTTTGAAACTTTGACAAAGCTTTTTTTATGCAGATTACTTCCGTTTAGAGTTTGTCAGGCCGAGCGATCCCGAGGCTTCGGGAGAAGCCCAAGTTCCAATTGAAACGCCCTTCTCCCGAAGCCTCGGGATCGCTCAGGGTGATATAACATAAAATAAAGGCTGTCAATTACGACAGCCTTTATTATTTAACATTCAGAATCTAGGTAAGGATTTAAAATTTCGGCTAATTCGTTAAGCCAATAAAAGCCATTTTCAAGACTTATTTTCTCTACTTCAAGAATTTCAGATTCGCGCATTACACTTAGAGCTAATAAATAATTTACTTTTCGAAGTGTTTTTGCCATAAGTTTTGGATCGATTGAATTGTTGAAAAAATCAGCTAATCGTAATTCTGTTTCTTTTGAAAGTGTGTTTGTACTCATAATTTAGAACAGTTAGGAAATATGAAGCCCGCACATTTTAGGTGTCCTACGCTGTTCAAAGCGTTGCGATTGTTTCCAATATCGCCACCATATTGTGCGGGCAAAAGTTTTTTTGTAAATCATAATTTGAACAGTTAGGACTCCAAAGATACCTAAAAAGAACGAAAATAACCACAAAAATATATTCTATTAAATAAAAGCAATCACAAATGTATTTATCATAAAACACTGATAATGTTAATTTTATCAAATAAATACGATATAACAAACTTAACGAAAATATTTATATGAAAATGAATGTCCTAGCCCCGATAGAAGTGGAAATCCTTTTACTTTTTTCTTTAAAAAGTAAAAGATTGAAACGGATAGCGGGATTAGCTCCTAAAAAATATTAGAACTGCAAATGACTTTTTACAAACAAACTTTATTTTTTAGCCGATAAATAAACTCCAATTAAAATAATAAACGCTCCAAAAAACTGAATTGGCGTTAGCATTTCGTTATCTAATAATCCCCAGAAAAAGGCAACTATCGGAATTAAATATGTTACTGATGTTGCAAATACTGGCGATGACATTTGGATCAATTTAAAGAACAAAATATTTGCAATTCCGGTTCCCATAACACCCAAAATCATTACAAATAAAATAGAATGTTGTGTTGCGTCTAGATTTATTCTTTGCGAAATATCGGTTGTACTTAAAATAATAAGTGCAGGCAGAAGCAAAACAGCAAAATTTCCTGTTGTAATACTCAATGAATTTAAATCTGATAAATATTTCTTGATCAAATTAACATTGATTGCATAACAAAGTGTAGCAATTACAACTAAAAGCACATAATAATAATTTTGTCCAGGATGCACCGATGCTCCGCTTAAAACCAGCAAAAGACAGCCAACCAAACCTACAAAAACACCTAAAACCTGTCGTTTTTGAAACTGAATTCCAAAAATAAGTATTCCTAATACTAAGGTATTTAATGGCGTAAGCGAATTTAAAATGGCCACAATCGAACTATCGACCTGAGTTTCGGCAATTGCAAAAAGATAAGCCGGAGTAAAAGTTCCAAAAAATGACGTTATGGCAACAAATTTCCATTGACGACGGGATATTTTCTTCAAGCTTTTAAAGCCTATTATCAATAAAAATAAGGCTGCAAAAATTATCCTGAACGACCCAACCTGAACTGCTGTAAGCCCAACTAAACCTCTTTTTATTAAAATAAAAGAGCTTCCCCAGATAAGCGAAAGCACGAGTAAATAAGCCCATTTTAATTGTTTTGCATCCATAAATGATATTTTACTGCAAATTTGTAATAATTTTACGAACTGACCTCTTCCTTTTTATTAATTTTGCAAAGAACACTATTTGTAAATTAAAATCATCTATAATGAAATTCACAAAAATCATAGCTACTGTAGCAATTGCAAGTTTAGCATTTGTAAGCTGTAAAAAAGAAGAAGATAAAAACTTAGCGAATATAAAAGCGGAAACATCGGCTCCAAAAGAACATAAAGCAATCGCTGCTGAAAATTTACAAACTGCAAGCTTCGAAATCGAAGGAATGACTTGTGCTATGGGCTGTGCAAAAACGATCGAAAAAGAATTATCGAATCTAGACGGAGTAGATAAAGCAACTGTAGATTTTGATAAAAAAACCGCTACGGTTGTTTTTGACAAAACGGTTTTAAATCAAGAAAATCTAACAAAAACTGTTCAGGCGACTGGAGACGGAAAAACTTATAAAGTTTCGAATATTAAATCTTAATTTGAGATTTAATTTTAAAAAAAGGAATCCAAATTGGATTCCTTTTTTAATTTATATTTGTTTGAAAATGTAAAATTTAAATTTATGCTTAAACGAGTTTTCATTCTTGGAATCATACTAACTCTAATTCAAACTTTGATTTATTTTATTTTTGTAGAATTGCTAAAATTTACAGAAGCAAAATTTGTTTCAGAAAATGAAAGACAAATAACAGATAAAATACTACCTTTTGTTATTCTTATTTTCTTTGAGGTAGTCTTAATTCAAAATGTTTTATCCTCGATGATCAATAAAACATTGTTTAGTTGGATTATGTTTTCGATATCAACTATATTTTTGTTAGCGCCATTTTTCAAGTCATTTTCTATATGGCCCGCAGTTCCATTTAGCTTGATTACAACTTTACTTTTATTATCATACAATATTGTTACAAAGCACTATAATAAAAATATTTCCTCTTTATCCCTTCTTTAACATAAGCGTATCGTTCACATAAACTACAAAAATTTATAATAAAAAAAGGAATCCAAATTGGATTCCTTTTCTATTTCCACTTCAATGTTTCCATAAGCCTTTGCATATCGTTTTTGATATAACTCGCCGCTGGCATAATAGAATCGAAATTTGGTTTAGCATAAAAATATACTGATCCTGTTATAAAATGCTTTGTACTGTCTGTAACGTAAAATTGTGAGTTTGTAGCAGCATTTCCGTCTACTTGATAAAACATTCCGTAAACCTTTTTTTGTGGGTTTAAATACGGTTGTTCTAATATATCATCGGCTTTAATAACATGCTCGTACGTTAATTTTTGAGCATCTTTAAGCAATTTATTTATATCGCCATTTACGGGCTTATAAGTTAAATATATTGTCGCTTTCATTTTAGGATAGTTAATTGCAAATCCGCAATCTTTTTCGCCTTTAATAACCGCGTTCTCGTTCATTTCAAAACTAAATGGACAATTATTCTCAAAACCAACATATTTTGCTTCAGGATAATCTAAACGCAAGAAACCTGCCGGCTTTGGCACCACATCATCTTTACAACTTAAAACAGTCAATGCCAGTAAAATTGTCGCTATTGAAATTGTTTTTTTTAGCATTTTAATCTATCGTTACTTTTATTTGTTTTACACGCTTTTTGTCTACTGTTTCTATTGTAAAAACACAGTTTGCGAAAGTTACTTTTTGATCTTTTTTCGGAAAATTACCTAAAATCTCCAAAATAAAACCTGCCAATGTTTCGGCTTCACCTTTTTTTGATTCAAAAACATCCTCATCAACATCAATGATTCTGTAAAAATCCTTGAGGTTAATTTTACCTTCAAAAAGAAAATTCTTTTCGTCTATTTGCGAGTAGTTTAAATTTTCATCATCAAATTCATCACTAATATCCCCTACTATTTCCTCTATAACATCTTCTAAAGAAACTAAACCAGATGTTCCTCCATATTCATCAACCACAATAGCCAAATGGCTTTTTAGGCTCTGAAAATCTTTTAACAAATTATCCAGTTTTTTATTCTCCGGAACAAAGAAAGCTTCTCTAATTAAAGTGGTCCAGTCAAACTCTTCTTTGTCAATATGAGGTAATAAATCTTTTACGAATAAAACTCCCTCGATCTGATCTATATTATCGCGATAAACGGGAATTCTAGAAAACCCTTTTTCAATTATCTTAGGGTAGATTCCCGAAAAAGACTCAGATATTTCTAATGCAAAAATATCGATTCTAGGACTCATAACTTGCTTGGTATCTGTATTTCCAAAAGAAACTATTCCTTCGAGGATTTTTTGTTCTTCACTTGAGGTTCCTTCAGAATCTGTAAGTTCCAGCGCTTGCGAAAGCTGATTGATTGAAAAATTATTTTTTTGTTTCCCTAATTTATTATGCAAATATAAGGTAACACGTCGCATAGGTAAACTTATTGGCGACAGTATCGTATCTAAAAAAGCCATTGGATAAGCAATGCGCTTTGCGAACTTTATATTGTTTCTAGAGGCATAAACCTTTGGCAAAACTTCTCCAAATAACAAAATTAGAAAAGTAACAACTATGATTTCGAGAATAAACTTTAGTACGGGAGAACTAATATTAGCAAAAATATTTTGTCCTATAAAAGAAAACAAAATAACAACTCCAATATTAAAAAAGTTATTAGCCACTAATAATGTTGCTAAAAGTTTCTTGGGTTTATCTAAGAGATTAGAAATAATTTTTCCTTTTGAAACATTCTCTTGTAACGCTTCGTCAATGTCTTTTTGGGATAAGGAAAAAAGTGCAACTTCGGCACCTGAAACAATTGCTGATAAAAACAGCAAAATAAAAATTCCGACAAAACCAATTATTAAATTGATGTCTAAAGTAGTAGCAAAAAACAAACTGGGCTCTGGGTCCAAATTAAAATATATTAGTTAAACAATCAAAAAGGCAAATCATTTATAGGCAAACCTTCATTAGTCGCGTCAAAGTTAGTATTTTTTACGGATTCTGAATCGTTATTTGGCTTAGGATTTCCGGTTTCTTTTTTGGTTGTCAAGAAAGTAAACTCGGTAACCTGAATTTCAGTTGTATATTTTGTAGTACCGTCTTCTGCTTGCCATTGACGAGATTTTATACGTCCTTCAACATATATTTTATCTCCTTTCGAAAGATATTTTTCGCAAATTTCGGCGGCCTTATTGCGCACAACTAAATTGTGCCATTCTGTGGAAGTTATTTTTTCGTTAGTCGTTTTATTGATATAAACTTCATTTGTAGCCAACTGAAAACGTCCAATGCAATTTCCGCCATCAAAATAATGCATTTTTACATCGTCTCCTAAATGGCCTATTAGCATTACCTTATTTAATGTTCCGTTCATAGTTTTGTAGTGGTATTTCCCTCAAAGATACATTTTTTTAGCAATTTATTTCTTGCTTTCCGATAAAATTAAAAATCGCAATTGGAAAATCAAAAACTTTTAAACAACTGAAAATCAAACAACTCTTATTTTTACCATTAAATATTGTGCTTTAAAACTGACATTGAAGATATTAAATAGAAAAGCATGAATTACTCTTCAAAAATATGTCTAACAATGCATTTTCTATAAGAGATTTTTATTTTTTCAGTGATGCCTAAAAAATTATTATTTTAAATTTTTACTCAGATAATCCTCTAATTCGGTAATTGTCATATCATTGCCAACAATTATTCCATTTGCATCAATCAGGAAAGAAGACGGAATAGAAATTATTTCATATTCTTTTGCAATCGGACTCGAAAAGTCTCTACTCTCAAGTACATTATCCCATAGCATATTTTCTTTTTTCAATGCAGAAACCCATTTTTCTTTACTTTTATCAAGAGAAACGGTCAAAATTTTAAAGTTTTTATTTTTATATTTCTCATATAGCTTTTTAACTTTAGGAATTTGTTCCCGACAAGGAGCACACCACGAAGCCCAAAAATCTATTAATAATACTGAGCCTCGGTATTGATTTGTATTAATCAAATTTTCTTTTTCGTTTGGAAGTTCAAAATTTGTCATAGGTTTTCCTATTTTCAAACTTGCAAAAATATTTTTTCTCAATGTCAATATACTTTGAGGATCTTGTGAACTTAAATCTAATTTTTGATACAATTGTTGCAATCTTTGCTTATTAGCCAAAGAATCCCAAGATGCTTCAACTAACAAACCTAAACTATAAGGGTGATCAGGATATTTCGAAACTATTGAATCTAATTTATTATAACGTTTCGCCTGCCAGCTTTTATCCTTTTCATGTTTTGCCTTAAACATTTCGTAATCTTTCTCGATAGAACTTGTTTTTGTTCCTGAAACTGAATTGATTATTACCCAATCATATTCAACATTCCTAACTGTCTTTTTAGTAAGCGTAATCTCTACTTTTATATCTTCATTTTCCAGATAGAAATCCTGGGTCATTATAGTAGGTCCTTTTCCAATAATAAAAGTTCCTGTACCAATAATTGGCATTTTACCCTTAAAGTAAAATTGATTATTAACAACCTGACAACTATCTCTTGTATCATTATAGTCTAGATAAAGATATCCGCTATAGTTTCCGTGAGTTATACCAGTTACAGAAAAATAATCTCTCTTAGACTGACTCATCATTATGGTCGAAACGAACAAAAACATTACAACTTTAAAAACAACGCTATCTTTCATTTTAATTATTTCAAATTTTTATTTAAAAACTCCTCTAAATCCAGTAATGAGATATTTTTTTTAATCACAACGCCATTTGCATCTACCAAGAAATTTGTTGGAAAACTTCTGATCTTTTCTTTATCTGATTCAAATGCGTTTTCATCTAAAAAGCTTTTCCATTTTAATTGATTATCACTTACTCTTTTCTTCCATAAATCAATATTTACGGATTTATCAGTCGAGATGCCAATTATTTCAAACTTATTTGTACTTGCAAATCTTTCATATATTTCTTTTAGTTTTGGTAATTGTGCCAAACAAGGTTTACATCTACTGAACCAGAAATCAATTAAAACAATCTTTTTTTCCGGCAATATTATTTTTTCACTTTTAAGATCAATGTCTTTCAATACGAATTGCGGAAATTTTTCATTCTGTCTGATTCTTGTATTTTTTATCTCTTTCGAAATAATCCCCCAAAGCTTACCAGATTTCATTTTGTCCGAAAATAAATCAATCGCCTCTTCATATACCTTTGAGAAACCAGTATCTTCAAATCGCTCAATTAAAAACCACAATGCAACATATGAATCTGGATTTTGCCTGATATAACTAATCAATTTAGAATCAAATTCAAGTCCGTGCTCATACTCGTAAGTCTCAATATTTCCAACATTACTCCCTTTTAACATATACGGAATAAAGTCTTTTGTAAATTCTAAAGACGAGTTACCAACTATCACATTTTTCAAACCAACAATAATTGTCTTTGTAGAATTATCAAGAAAAAATGACTCTGAATGAAACGGAACATTGTTTCGCTCACTTTTCCAAGCCAAAAAATATCTATGTGGATAGGAAAACGATTGTTTAATTCTAAAATTATTACCAACTACCTCTGCCGAAATCTCAGGAACCTCAAAATACTTCTTATTAAAAATACCAGAGACAAACAAAATAGTATCTTTTTCTGTTTTATTTAATGCCCTACCCTCTATTACATTCTTCTTTTGAGAAAAAGCAGCATTAGAATTAACTAAGATAGCACAGACAATGAAAACACTTAAAAATAGCTTCATATTTCTTTTTTACAAGTTGAACTCAATTAAATATTTTTTTTTGATACTTTCTAACTTTTGCTTTACAAGCATAATACAAACTAAAAAAGCTGCTACTATTTTAAAACAAGACTTTTTTCTATAAAATTAAAAATTACAACAGGAAAAGGAAAAGTCTTCACATCATCAAAGTTTACTCCATTAACTATCAATTCTTGAATTTTTATTTTCCAAAACTGAATATGGAGATGCTGATGCGAAAGCTTGTGAATCACCGTAGCTTCATTACATTCTTCTATACTTAATACTGTATAAGAAGAAAAAATATCATTTGTTACTGTTTTCGAAACTGTATTAAAATCAATAATTTCAGTGGTTTCTAAAAGTGGGAATTCATATAAATTATGCCAGATTCCCTTTGCCGTTCTTTTTTGAATTAAGGTATTCCCCAGAACATCTTCTAAAATCAAATAATTAAAGAATCTATTTGTTACTTTTAATTTCTTCGATTTCACAGGTAAAAGTGCTACTTTCTTCTTTTGTAGTGCGGCACAACTCTCATTAAAACAACAAATAGAACAATCAGGACTTTTAGGCACACATTGCAAAGCACCAAACTCCATTATTGCCTGATTAAAAATTGCAGGATTATCTTTAGGTATTAGTTCGTAAGCCAGCTCTGCAAATTCTTTTTTAGTCGCAGGTGCAGCAATATCCGACTCGATGTCAAAGTAACGCGACAGCACCCGAAATACATTTCCATCGACAACAGGCACTACTTCATTATAAGAAAAAGAAGCAATTGCAGCGGCAGTGTATTCGCCAACACCTTTTAATTTTAACAAGTCTTTATAATTAGAAGGAAAAATTCCATTTAGGTCATTTGCTACATCCTGAGCCGTTTTATGCAAATTTCGGGCACGAGAATAATACCCTAAACCCTGCCAAAGTTTCAAAACCTGCTCTTCTGAGGCGTTTGCTAAATCAAATACTGTGGGAAATTCCTTAGTAAAAGCAAAAAAATAGGGCATTCCTTGCGCAACTCGAGTCTGTTGCAACATAATTTCTGAGAGCCAAATATGGTATGGATTGGTCGTTTTTCGCCAAGGCAAATCACGTTTGTTTTGTAAATACCATTTTATCAATATGTTAGAAAAATTCATTGCAAAATACTTAGAATACAAAAGTAAATGTTTATGTAATTAAAATTTAACGAATTAGCTTGATTAATTATTTTTTTAATTCCTATATTTGCAAACTCAAAAAAATAGTACACCATTTATAAAATAAAAT
>Ga0302173_10000031_pt1 | contig 62784 bp, 39 predicted proteins | sample I_Fen_N3_1_FD_198785 | JGI IMG/M metagenome (GOLD analysis project Ga0302173, IMG submission 198785) | Peat permafrost microbial communities from Stordalen Mire near Abisko, Sweden - I_Fen_N3_1 | ecosystem: Environmental > Terrestrial > Soil > Wetlands > Permafrost | place: Sweden: Abisko... | reverse complement strand
ATTTTACTGCCGGGAAGGCCTAATAATACATTTTTAAAAAGTAATGCTTTCTCCTCTTCCGAAAGCGTATTACCAAATTTTAAAGCGTTTCCTTTTTGTACTTCTGAATAATCGTTTTCAGAATTGGGTCGCTGCAAGAGAAAAACATCAAAATAAGTAAATGCATCCTGATTGTATAACAGTGCTTTGCTTCGATCTTCATTAATAAAATTATGTTCTGTTCTTACCCAATCCAGAATTGGCATAAAATTATAGGTGATGACTTTAATACCACATTCTGAAATATTCTTAATACTGGTTTTATAATTTTCGATGTATTGAAGATAATTTCCGGAAGCTTTTTTTATTTCCTCATGCACCGGCAGACTTTCTACAACTATCCATTCTAATCCGGCTTCTCTAACCAACTTTTGCCTTTCCTCTATCGCTTCAACTGTCCAGACTTCTCCAACTTCAATTTGATGTAGAGCTGTTACAATTCCGCTGGCACCGGCTTGTTTTATGTCAATCAAACTTACATTGTCACTAGGTCCAAACCAACGCATTGTTTGCTGCATTTTTATCATACTAAACTACTATTAGAATTATTAAAGCATAGATTTTGTGTTGATTTCACAAATTAAATCCATGTGTTAGCTATTTATTCACGCAGATTAAGCAGATTTTATTTTTCAATCTTTATAATCCTTTAATCTGTGGCTTTTATTTAAAAACCAATACTATTTCCTCCGTCAACCGGTAAAACAGTTCCCGTGGTATATTTAGATTCGTTTAGAGCAAAATAATAAACAGCATCTGCAATGTCTGAAGGCTCTCCTAAAACTCCCATTGGAGTTCTGCCCAATACCTTATTTTTTCTTTCGGGATCATTGTCCAATGCTGCTGCAGACATTTTAGTTTTAATAAATCCCGGCGCAATACAATTTACACGAATACCAAAAGAAGCCAATTCAACCGCCATTGCACGGGTCATGGACTCAATTGCTCCTTTACTTGCAGAATAAGCAATCACTTTTGGAATTCCGTATTGAGATGCCATCGAACTAATATTAACAATGCTTCCGCCGCCGTTTTCTTTCATGTTTCCCACAACTGCCTTACTTACAGCAAAAACGCTTAATAAATTAGTATGAATTACAGATAGAAAGTCTTCATCTGATACTTCTAAAAATTCTTTTTTAAAATTGATACCGGCATTATTTACTAAAATATCGATAGAATTATCTTTGGTGATATTCTGGATCATTGCAGGAATTCCGGCAAGATCATCTAAATCATATAAAACAGGAACTGCATTTTTACCAATCTCTTTGCAGGCCTCTTCTGTTTTTTCTTTTGATCTTCCTATGATATATGTTTTGATACCATTATCACATAATTTTTTTGCAGTCGCAAAACCTAAACCTGAATTTCCTCCGGTTACAATTGCCGTTTTTGTGCTCATAATTTTTTAATTATATATTTAATTTCCAGGTGCAAACGGAAATTTTAATGATTCAAAATAACTTAAAGTCTGAGTAGGTTTTTCTACTCCTTTTGGCAATTCTTTACCAGAAAATTGCTGAAAATATAACAAACATGCATCTCTCCACCACTTTGCTTCTTTGTATTGAATTTCCAAAAGCATTTGTACTTCTTTAAAACGCTCTTTGTCAACATATTTTTCTGTTTTATTCCATGTCTGTTGCATCTCTTTAACCTGATTTACTCCTTCCTGATATTTTAAAGCCATTCCGTTCCAAAGCGTTTCACCGTTTTTTAGTTTATAATCCCAGGCAACATGGTGAAACCATAATAAATCTTTTTCCGGACAGCTGTCTAAGTTATCAAAAAGTTTTTCTACTTCTGGTGCATATTGCGAAGTTGCATTTGTTCCTGTTTTTGATCGGTCAAAACCAATTCCGTTTTTATCTGCTTTATGATAATAAACAGGATTCCATTCAGGTCTTGCTAAATTAGAAACCCACGGACCAGGACCATAATGATGCCCCGTATCCATAATGTGATGCAAACCAAGAGGCGTCATATAATTTACAACTGCCTCGCGCGATGTAATCATCATCTCTTTTACTGGTTTAATGAAATTCTCATCGTTTGAGAAAGTACATTTCAGCCATTCATTGGCAATATCTCCGGCATCTAAATAAGGATCCCATGCCAGTCTTCCAAATCCATACCAATTGGCTTGCGCAAAGGGATGACCTGTCCAGTTTAGGTCATTACCTATATTTGAAACTCCCGCTATTCCGGTAATTTTATTAGCATTCAAAGTACCATCGACTACTTTAACAACGGTCGAACCCTTTCCTTTTTGATAGGTATCAGCCTCTAAAACTTCCTGAAACAATTTTGGCAGATAAACAAGATGTGTACTAAAACCTAAATATTCCTGAGTGATTTGAAATTCCATCATAATAGGCGTTTTAGGCATTGCACCAAATAAAGGGTGAAATGGTTCTCTGGGCTGAAAATCGATAGCTCCATTTTTTACCTGAACAATCACATTGTCTCTAAATTTTCCGTCATAGGGTTGAAACTCAGTATATGCTTGTTTTGCTCTGTCATTGATATCATGTTCTGAATATACAAATGCTCTCCACATAATTACACCGCCAAAAGGCGCTACAGCATCTGCCAGCATATTGGCACCTTCAACATGATCTCTTCCGTAATTTTGAGGTCCTGGCTGACCTTCCGAATTTGCTTTTACAAGAAATCCTCCAAAATCCGGTATTCTTTTATAAATCTCTTTTGCTTTTTCTTTCCACCAATTGGCGACTTCGGCATTATTTGGATCTGCAGTTTTCAAACCTCCAATTTCGATAGGTGCCGAAAAACGAGCCGTTAAATATACTTTTATTCCATAAGGTCTGAAGACGTTTGCCAATGCTTCTACTTTCTCTAAATATTGTGGTGTTAATATTAAAGCATTCGCATTTACATTTGTCAAAACTGTTCCGTTAATTCCTATTGAAGCATTTGCTCTGGCATAATCTATATAACGCTGATCGATAAAATCAGGTAATTTCTGCCAGTTCCACAAAGAAAATCCAGCATAACCACGTTCTACGGTTCTGTCTAAATTATCCCAGTGATTTAAAATTCGGATAGTTGTTTTTGGAGCATCTATAATGTTTAAATTTTTGATCGGCTTATTCATCTGAATTAATCGTAAAAAACTATAAACTCCATACAAGACACCTACCTCTTTTTTTCCTGTAATTATAATCTGTTTCTTATTTTTTAACACAACCGATTTTATAATAAATCCTTCGTCATTTATTTTCTCAAAATCAGATTCGACTAATTTTTGAATTTCTGAATTTAATTCTGACTTAGAACCAACAATAACAGTATTCTCCCCTTCTATTTTTGATTTAATAGTAACTTTATTTCCTAACATACTATTCAAACCCAACTCTAATTCATCGAGCCAAACTTTTGCAGTTTCAGAATTTCCAAGAGAAACAATTCCTTTAATCTCTGTGTTGTATTCTGCACTGATTTGAGTATTGGATGTCTTATTATATTGAAGCCATAATTTATAATCTTTTTGCGCAGATGCGGTCCAGGAAATCACAAAAAACAAGGCTAATAATCTTAAAGAATTCTTTTTTATGCAGGTCATCTTAATTTTCTTTTTTTTACAACTTATTTTAAACATTCACCACTTATTTACAAATAAAACAAACCTATCAGCATAAAAAATACCAAAAAATTATGTTATTAAAAATATTACTGAACTCGCAATCGGTTGTGCTAAAATACAAAAAATAAGCAATAAACAAATAAAAAAACACTTTACTTACCGCTTTTGATACTTTCGACCTTATTAGGAAATTTTGAAAATAGTGTTATTGGATAAAAAAAAACCCGCTAATATATTTATATCAACAGGTTCTGCTCGTGTTTAAAAACAAGACTTAAATTTTTCTGGAAGACTCCCGAATAAGTACTTGTGTATTTAAAAAAGTAATTTCTTTTGCATCTTCTTCTTTAACTGATTTTAGATTTTTAATAATCAACTCAGCAGCAGCTTTACCCATTTTCTCTGCAGGATGGGTAATAGTCGAAATATTAGGTTCAATTATTTCTGAGATTGGATCGTTATTAAATCCTATAACTGCAAACTCTTCAGGCACTTTAATTCCTCTTTTTTTAGCAGTCTGAACCGCACTCACCGCCAGAATATCTCCTGGTGCGAATAGGCCATCCGGACGTTTTTTCAGGTCGAATAACTGATTACAGCCTTTCACACCTTCTTCGTAAGTCATTTCTTTTAAACTTATAATTAAGTCTTCATCAACAGGCAAATCATGCTCCAGTAACGCATCAATATAACCTCTTTTACGCTCATTATAAAGCGTGCCAAATTCTGACCCTGCAGTTAAGTGCGCTATTCTTTTACAGCCTTGTTCTATCAAATGTTTTGTCGCTTTGTAACCAGCCAGGTGATTATTAATCACAACTCTAAAAGTATCATAATCTCTGGGAACCCTGTCTACGAATACAAGCGGAATATTATTATTTGAAAACTGCTTAAAATGTGATGTATCTTTAGTTTCCATTGCCAGAGAACAAATAACTCCACTTACACGACTACTATACAAAGACTTAGCAAGATCCACTTCAACATCATAAGAGTCATGCGATTGCATAATAATGACCGAATATTCAGATTTGCGCGCCGTGATTTCGATACCACTAATAAGTGAGGATAAAAAAGGCTGAGTAACTGTTGGAATTAAAATTCCGATAGTCTTAGACTGATTACCACGCAAACCTGCTGCCAAAGTATTTGGAACAAAGCCCATTTCCCTAGCAGTTTGTTTTACTTTTTTTATTGTCTTATCACTTATACTATGGTGATCTTTTAAAGCCCTTGAAATTGTTGACGTTGCAAGATTCAACTTCTTAGCAATATCATAAATTGTTATATGCCTGTGCTCTTCCATGAATTAAAATACTATAATCAGTAAATGTAATTATTTTAGTGATATAATATTATAATCTTTCAATATTTAGCAATTCACGAAAGCCGCATCTGCTGTTTCCTAACATCCGGTATCATATTTATTATATTTTGAACATTATTTTTTACTTTCAAAAAAATATTATTTCTTTACACAATCGGTTGCTCTTAAGTTAAGAAGGATAAAAAATAATTTTAGCATTTTAATAATCAAAAAACAAAAGCAAATGAGATCAAAAAAAATTACGTACCTAATTGTATTTTTCATAACTTTTTATTGTTCCGGACAAGAAAAACCAAAAAGTCTTTTGTTTCAAAATCCTGACTTAACTTTTGAAGAACGGGTGAACGATCTTGTTAATCGCTTGACTCTGGAAGAAAAAGTATCGCAGATGCTTAATTCTTCTCCTGCAATTCCACGATTAGGAATACCTGCCTACGACTGGTGGAATGAAACCTTACATGGTGTAGCCAGAACTCCTTTTAAAACTACAGTTTATCCTCAGGCAATTGCAATGGCTGCAACATTTGATAAAAACTCTCTTTATAAAATGGCTGATTATTCGGCACTTGAAGGAAGAGCAATTTATAATAAGGCCGTTGCCCTTAACCGAACAAACGAACGTTATATGGGGCTAACTTATTGGACTCCAAATATTAATATTTTTCGTGATCCTCGTTGGGGACGCGGACAGGAAACCTACGGTGAAGATCCTTATTTGACCAGTATTTTGGGAGATTCTTTCGTAAAAGGTCTGCAAGGTGACGATCCCAAATATTTGAAAGCAGCGGCTTGCGCAAAGCACTATGCTGTGCACAGCGGACCTGAATCTTTGCGCCATACTTTTGATGTTGACGTAACTCCCTATGAACTCTGGGATACCTATCTTCCTGCTTTTGAAAAATTAATAACAAAATCAAAAGTTGCCGGCGTAATGTGTGCTTATAATGCTTTTAGGACGCAGCCTTGTTGTGCCAGTGACATACTTATGACAGATATTCTTCGTAATCAATGGAAATTTGATGGATATGTTACTTCTGACTGCTGGGCAATTGACGACTTTTTTAAAAATCATAAAACCCATCCGGATGCTGAATCCGCTTCGGCAGATGCTGTATTTCATGGCACTGATATAGACTGTGGAACAGATGCTTATAAAGCTTTGGTTCAGGCAGTAAAAAACGGAAAAATTAGTGAAAAACAGATTGATATTTCTGTAAAAAGACTTTTCATGATACGATTCAGATTAGGAATGTTTGATCCTGTCCAAATGGTAAAATATGCCCAGACGCCATCTTCTGTATTAGAAAGTCCCGAGCATCAGCAGCATGCCTTAAAAATGGCAAGAGAATCGATGGTTTTACTTCGCAATGAAAAGGAGATTTTACCACTGAGCAAAAAGCTGAAAAAAATTGTAGTTCTTGGTCCAAATGCCGATAATCCCATTTCGATTTTAGGAAATTATAACGGAACTCCCACTAAATTAACGACTGTTTTAAAAGGTATTAAAGAAAAACTAGGCAGCGGTACGGAAGTTGTTTATGAGCAAGCGGTTAGTTTTACTAATGACACTTTATTAGTTTATCAAAACCTTAAAAATCACTTTTCTTACGAAGGAAAACAGGGCTTTAAAGCCGAATATTATGATAATGTTCGCTTGTCAGGAAATCCGGCAGCTGTACGAACTGAATCTGAAATTAATAATTTTTGGCAGGAAGGCGAAGTTGTTGTTAACAACATTAAAGCAAACCATTTTTCTGCACGTTATACCACTAATTTTAAAGCTGAACAAGACGGATCGATTACGTTTGAACTCAACGCTGATGACGGTTATCGTTTTTTAATAGATGGTAAAGAAGTGATTAACGCATGGGAGAAAAACCGATGGGGAGAAAAAACTTTTAAATTAATTACTAAAAAGAATACTGTTTATAATTTAGTTTTAGAATACTGGCAAGGCGAAGGAAAAGCAAACGTGGCATTAAATACGGGGAATTATGAGAAAACTGATTTTGCATCATTAGTTAACCGAAATAAAGATGCTGATGCCTTTATTTATGTTGGCGGAATATCTCCGCAGCTTGAAGGCGAAGAGATGCCAGTTAACTTTCCTGGCTTTGCAGGTGGCGACCGTACCTCTATCCTACTTCCGGAAGTACAAACCCGATTAATGAAGGCGCTAAAAACCTCTGGAAAACCAGTCATTTTTGTTATGATGACCGGCAGTGCTATTGCAATTCCTTGGGAAGCTGAAAATATTCCGGCAGTTCTGAATGCCTGGTATGGCGGTCAGGCAGCAGGAGTTGCTGTAGCAGACATTCTTTTTGGAGATTATAATCCTGCAGGAAGACTTCCGGTAACTTTTTATAAAAGCGATTCAGATTTACCTGCTTTTGCAGATTATAGTATGGAGAATAAAACGTACCGCTATTTCAAGGGAAGTCCACTTTTTGGCTTTGGCTACGGACTAAGTTATACTTCATTTAAATATGACCAATTAAAGATTGCATCAAAAATAAAAAAGGATCAAACTGTTTCAGCCTCTGTAAGAATTACCAATACTGGTAAAATTGCCGGTGAAGAAGTTACCCAATTGTACGTAATCAATCAGAATTCATCGATAAAAGCTCCATTAAAAAGTTTGAAAGGATTCGAAAGACTTTCGTTAAAACCGGGTGAAAGCAAAATAGTTACTTTTAATCTTTCCGCTGAAGATCTTTCTTATGTTACCGCTGAAGGAAATCTAAAACAGTACAACAACAAGGTAAAAATTGCGGTTGGCGGATCTCAACCAGATGAAAAAAATCCAACAAAAAGTAATGTAGTCTCTCAAATTATTCAAATAGAAAAATAACAATCTATAATCACTTTATTTTCAAAATGAAGCGGAATCAAACTTCTTTTTCATATTGACTAACTGTTAACTAAAAACAATTCTTTATTAAATATTAAAATTAATTAACTCTCTACCTGTTTTTTAGCACATTTCGTTATCCTCGATTTACCTGCTATTATAATGGATGGAGAATACATCTAAAAAAACCAAAATAATGAACAAAACTATAGACCAATTATCGGCAGATAATATAAGAGCATTAGCTATTTCGATGGTAGAAAAAGCCAATTCAGGACATCCAGGCGGATCCATGGGAGGAGCCGACTTTATGCATATTTTATATACTGAATATTTAAAATATGATCCATCTGATATGCAATGGATTTTTAGAGACCGCTTTTTTATGGATGCCGGACACTTATCGGCCTTAATGTATGCACAATATTATCTGCTTGAGAATTATGAAAAATCAGATTTAGAAAATTTCAGACAATGGGGATCTGTTACTGCCGGTCATCCGGAAATTGATGTAAAAAGAGGTGTAGAAAATACATCAGGGCCTTTAGGGCAGGGACACGCAATGGGTGTTGGTGCGGCAATTGCAGCAAAATTCTTATCGGCAAAATTTGACAATTTATTCGATCATAAAATCTATGGTTTTATAACTGATGGCGGGGTACAGGAAGAGATTTCTCAGGGTGCCGGAAGAATTGCAGGACATTTGGGACTGAATAATTTTATTATGTTTTATGATTCTAATGACGTGCAGCTTTCTTCTATGACTGACGAGGTTACTACCGAAAATACGGCAATGAAATATGAATCTTGGGGATGGAAAGTAATCACAATTGACGCTCATAATCATGCACATATACGGTCTGCATTGAATGCTGCACATGCCGAATTGGAGAGACCAACTTTGATTATTGGAAGAACCATTATGGGAAAAGGTTGTGTCACTTCAGACGGAACTATATATGAAGGACAGTGCGAACTACACGGAAAACCAATTGGAGCAACCAAGGCTGATTTTGTAAAGACACTTGAGAATCTTGGCGCAAATCCAAAAAATCCATTTGCCATTTATGACTCTGTAAAATCTCATTACACATCTATTTTAAATCAAAAAACAAAAGAAGCTTCAGCGAAAAAAGCGCAAATTTCGACTTGGGAAAAAGAAAACCCAGAGTTGTCAAAAAAAATAAAACAATTTTTCAATGGAGATTTACCAGAATTAGATTTCGGTTCGATCATACAAAAAGCAAATGCAGCAACACGTGACGCTTCTGCTACTGTTTTGGGATATCTTGCAGAAAATGTAGAAAACATGATTGTTTCTTCTGCTGATTTATCTAATAGTGACAAGACGGATGGTTTCCTGAAAAAATCTTCTGTTTTACAAAAAAATAATTTTAGTGGAGGATTTCTTCAAGCTGGTGTTGCTGAACTTACTATGGCAGCAATCGCCAATGGAATAGCCCTTCATGGTGGTGTGATTCCAGTTGTTGCAACATTTTTTGTGTTTTCGGATTATATGAAACCAGCAATTCGTTTAGCTGCAATTCAGGAATTAGCAGTAAAATATATATGGACACACGATTCGTTCCGAGTGGGTGAAGATGGACCAACACATCAGCCAATTGAGCAGGAAGCCCAGATCAGACTATTAGAAAAGATTAAAAATCATTCAGGAGATCAAAGCTTTTTAGCACTTCGACCAGCAGATGCTATAGAAACTTCAGTAGCTTGGCAGATGGCGTTAGAAAATAAGAAAACCCCAACAGGATTAATTCTTTCAAGGCAAGATATTAAAGATATACCAACAAGAGATGAATCAAGATTTGAAGCAGCTTCCAATGCTAAAAAAGGCGGATATTTGGTTAAATCAAATGAAAAAGCAGATATTACTTTAATTGCAAACGGATCAGAAGTGAGTACACTTATCGAAGCAGCAAATGAATTAGAAAACAATATTAAAATTAAAATAAATGTAGCTTCAATTATTTCAGAGGGGCTTTTTAGATCACAGCCTTTGGACTATCAAGAATCTATTATCCCAAGGGATGGACTGGTTTTTGGTCTAACAGCCGGACTTCCTGTTAATCTTGAAAATCTCGCTGGAAGTCGAGGAAAAGTTTTCGGATTAGATCATTTTGGATATTCGGCACCAGCCTCAATTTTAGATCAAAAGTTTGGATTTACAAGTAAAAATGTACACGATGAAATCCTTAAATATATAAAAGCAAATAACTCAAACTAATTTATTTTTGATCGCTTTTTTTTAATCTTAAGTGTATCTCAGAATTTTTAGTTTAATTAAAACTGCAAGCTTCACTTATTTTAAATAAGACTTAAGCTTCTTAATAAGACTAATGGAGGAATTGGCCACTTTGGCCAATTCCTTATCTACCTGTATGCTGCTTTTTTTTAAGTAAATCTTGAAGACAAAATAAAGATATAAATTTACTATCATTAAACTTTTTTCTAACTTTGGATTTGAAGACTTTTACTACAATATATTACTAATTCTATGATTATGATTTTAATTCCAACTTGAATTAAAATCAATTATAAAAAAAACAAAGCAATGAGTAAATTAACAGAAATAAAACCAGCTAAAACTTGTTTTGAGCATATTGGTGGAAAACTTGGAATGCTTCTATTATACAATTTTGTCGATAAAGGCTGGATTGCAAAGGATAATCCATCGAACAAAGACTTTTACATCACTGAAAAGGGACATGAGGAATTTACAAAACTAGGGATAGACCTTTCTCAAATAAAATCAGAAAAATTATGAGCATCATAAACAACTACGATAATTTCTTTTTACCTGTCGATAATCTTGACGCAGCAAAGGAGTTTTATAAAAACAAGCTAGGGCTTGGCATTAAGTTTGACTTTCCTGACAAAGGTATGACTGCTTTTAATGTTGATGGCAATGAACCCGCCATCATTGTTACCAATAAGCAAAATGCAAAACCTGCAATTTGGTTTACAGTAGACAATGTTCAAGATGCTTATCAAGAACTAAAACAAAAAGGAATTACGTTTTTAAGTGAGCCATTTGAAATTAAGACTGGTCTTTGCGTTGAGTTCACAGACCCTTTTGGAAATAAATTAGGACTCACAGATTATTCTAAAATATCCAATATGAACGAACAAAATAAGTAACGTAAATCATGTTGTAATGATCGTTATTTTTTTCTTTTTATAAAATTATAATAGTGATACAAACATAAGCTCAAGTTAAACCATCACTAATTTTTATAATTTCGATCTTTCTTCCATTGACGGATTCGCGCGCGGGCATTTTTGTAAGGTGAAGCGGTATTAAATTGTATCATTCTACCTAATGTCCATTTTTCATACCAGCCTGTTCCATATAGTTCGTCGTTGGATTTACTTTCGATAAGAGCGGTAATAGTGGTAACAGTATTTTCGAGTTTTAAAATAAGTTCCTCAAAACTATATTCCTCATAATCCTCATAAAACTTTTGAGCAAGTTTTCCTAACTCATTCCACTTGAAACCTGTTTCCGGAAAGTCGACATCTTCGTTATTCTCTTTTTTGCGACTCCACTTTAAAACTAATTCGCCCCAGCCAACAAGATAAGCAACTAAATTATGAATACTCATTAAGGTCCCTTTACTGTGTCCTTGAAGTTCTTTTGCAGAAGTTAATTCGACAGGAACGCTTAAAAGCTCCTTTTTTAACTTATCTAAATTAGTACATATTGCCTCTAGCAGTTCGTTTTTGTTAACAGGAATAGCCATTCTCTAATATAATTATTATGGTTAATAGTTTTTTCATTTATACAAAACAAATTGCCCTTTTCCCGTTGTTATTTAGTGTCATCTTTCTCTTTCTGCCAAGGAAATCTTCCTTCGATTTCTACCTGAAGCGAAAGACTTAAAAAAGTTCTGATTAATACAATTACTGCTAAAGAAAGAACCCTGTCCATTGTAGGTTCCGTAACTACAGTACCAATAATATCACCCGCAACTAAGATTTCTAACCCCAGTAAAATACCTTTTCCCAGCTCTTGTCTTAATATCTTATAAGACCGTGGTTTTGTATCCTGAAGTGTAAAAATAAACTTACCCATTGCCAGTACCGTACCAATAATGATCGTAATAATACCTGCTATTTCTATTCCTTTTGCTACATATTCTATGTATAACTTTATTTCTTCCATTTTTTTGCCAATTAAAATGTTCTAAATACTACAAAACTAATATACCTCAAAAGAATCTGAATTCGATGAGAATAATCCATAATTTTCTGACATAGTGAGTAACATCTTTACTTTTATCGAAATAAACAGGATAATGTAATTAAACTAGTAACGATAAGAGAAAACAAAGTAGGTTTACTAACCGGTAAAATTAATTTAAACCTTTTTTCTATATATAAAAAAAACTACCGTTTTGTATTTAATATAAAAATGATGGAGTTAATTTACGGCGATTCTTACTGAACTCCTCCACCCAACGCACAATACAAATTTATGGCAGCGTTTAGTTTTTCTAATTTTATGGCTACCACATCAAGTTCATTTTGCAAGGCGTTATTTTGAGCCGTAATTACCTCCAGATAATTTGCCATTCCGCTTTTGTATAAAAGTCCGGCATCTGCGGTGGCTCTATCTAGCGAAACTGCTTTTTCTGTTGCCAATTCCATTCGTTCGTCGGCATATTTTAATCTGGACATGGCGTCGTTTACTTCTCCAACAGCCGTAATATACGATTGCTTAAACTGTATAACTGCTTTTTCCTGCTCAAGTTTTGCCACTTCATAAGCGGTTCTTAATGCTTTTTTTCTAAAGATTGGCTGAGCCAGATTTGCTGCAATCGTTTTGGTTACTGATCCCGGAAAATTAAACCATGTATCAAATTGAAATGAATTCAAACCAATTGATGGACTTAAACTTAACGCTGGATACATGGTTGCTTTTGCTAATCCTGTTTTTGCATTGGCCGACATAACAGCATATTCAGCCGCTTTAACATCTGGTCGTCGGCTTAAAAGTGATGCGGGAATTCCTGACCGAACTTCGACGGCAAATTCTGATGCGTTTAGATTCCCGGCGCGCGTCACCGTATTGGGATATTCTCCGCATAAAATCTGTAAGGCATTTTCCTGAACGGCAATATTTGATTTTGCTAACGGCACTAACAATTCAGCTGTTTTTTTCTGAGCCTCAGTCTGGTTTACTGCCAATGAACTTATTGACCCTGCGGTATACTGCAGTTTCATCATCTTTAACGTACTGTTGCTCAACTCAATATTACGCTGGGCTATTTTAAGCTGTTCGTCTAAACCTAAAAGATTGTAATACGACTGTGCGACCTGAACAATAATTCTGGTTTTTAATGCCGATAAATTTTCTTTCTGCCCAAAATAAGCGGCTTTTGCATCTTGCTTTTGCATTGCTGCTTTTCCCCAAATATCAGCTTCCCATGATAATCGTAAGTTTGTACTGTAATCATCCAGATAGTTTTTGCTGGTAAATTGAGCACTTAAAGAACCATTTAGCGAATTTTTAGACTGATAACTGCGACTCGCACCTGCATCAAAATCTAAGGTTGGCAACAAAGATAATTTTGCTTGTTTGTAATTTAAATCCAATTGTTCGATGCTTTTCATCGCGACAAGCACCTCGTTGTTTTTAACGAGTGCTTTTTCTATCAAATCAATTAACAACGGATCTTTGTAATAATTTTTCCAAGGAAGTAAAACCGTATCTCCTGTTACTGCTATTTCTTCCCGATATTTATTGGGTGCATTTAATTCTGTACGGGAATATTTTTTGCCTACTACACATGAGGTTAAAACCATAGCGGTAGATAAAGCAATTCCTATAGTATGTATTATTTTCATTATTATTCTTTTATGGTTTGAACTACGATTTTCTTACCGGATACTTTTTCTTGTAAATATTGAAACACAATGAAAAGCAACGGAATTACAAAAACTCCTAAAATAACACCGCTCAACATCCCGATCGATGCGCTCACACTAATCGATCTGTTTCCTACTGCGGTACCTCCTGAAGCAAACATCAACGGAATCATACCAACAATAAAGGCAAGAGAAGTCATAATAATAGGTCGTAATCTTGACTTTGCTCCTTCTATGACGGCTTCAGTGATCGATAAACCGGAATAACGTCTTTGAAGCGCAAACTCAACAATAAGAATGGCATTTTTAGCCAATAGTCCAACCAGCATAATTAATCCTACCTGAACATAAATATTATTATCAAGCCCTACAGCTTTAATTCCTGCAAACGCGCCTAAAATACCTGTTGGGATAGAAAGCAGTACTGCAAGCGGTAATAAATAACTCTCGTATTGTGCAGCCAGTAAAAAGAAGACAAACAACAGACATAAGCCAAATATTGCTATTGTTTGGTTCCCTCCTGCTTTTTCTTCGAGACTTAATCCTGTCCATTCATAACTATAATCAGACGGGAGTTTATCCAGAACGGTTTCAAGATTTCCCATAATTTGTCCGTTACTAAAACCAGGTAATGCTACAGCCGTAATATTTACAGAATTATACAAGTTGTAACGGTTTACTGATTCCGGCCCATACACTTTGCGTAATTTCACTAGAGATTTTGCCGGGATCATTTCCATTTTGGCATTTCGAACAAAGATTTCGTTAAAAGCATCTTCATCTGTCCTAAAAATACCATCGGCTTTTACGTTTACTCTGTAAAATTTTCCAAACCTTGAAAAATCTGCCGATTGATCTCCTGCAAAATAAGTCTGGATATTACTTAAAAGTTCCCGGACATTTACGCCCATTTGGCTTGCTTTTTCTTCGTCAACTTCTAATTCAAGCTGCGGATAATCGGCTCTAAAAGTAGTGTACGCATATTGTACTCCCGGTTGTTTCATAATTTGTCCTATTACTTTATCAGCCATTGCTTTTAATACAGCCGGATCACGAGCCGTTCTGTCCTGAAGCACGATTTCAGCCCCACTGGTTACTCCAAATCCTTCTACAGGCGGCATTCTGAGTACCATTACAGAACCTTCTTTTATAACTGATAATTTGCCGGTAACCTGATTTAAAACTTCATCAATATCTTTAATAGCACCTCTGTCTTTTTTAGGTTTTAATTTTATAAACCCTAAACCGTAAGCTGTACTGGCACTATTACTAAGGATATTAAACCCTGTAATACTGGTATTATTATCGATAGCTTCCACACCTGCAAGTTCTTTTTCTATTTTATCAACTACTGCTGTAGTTCGATCCAATGCTGTTCCGGGCGGCATTGACAAACTGTAGATCATAAATCCGTCATCTTCCATTGGTACAAAACTTTTGGGCGTCGAGAGCATCATTATAATAGCGATCGAAGTAATTGCGGTAACTAATCCTGCTGCCAGCCACTTATGCCCAATAAGAAAACGAACGCCCTTAATGTATCTTCCGGTTAAATTGTTGAAACTGCTATTAAAACCAACAAAAAAACGTTCTTTGAACCCTCCTTTATGATGATCATCCTGATGTCTACCACTATGATCATTCTTTAATAAAAGAGCACATAATGCAGGAGTTAACGTTAAGGCATTTACTGCCGAAATGATGATGGCAATAGCAAGTGTATAGGCAAATTGCTTATAGAAAATTCCTGATGATCCTGTCATGAAACCAATTGGAATAAATACTGCCGACATGACAAGTGTTATCGAAATTACGGCTCCTGTAATCTCTGTCATGGCACTATGTGTAGCCTCTTTTGCCGAAATTCCTGCGTCTTCTTCCATCTTACTATGAACGGCTTCTACGACTACAATTGCATCATCGACAACAATACCAATAGCTAAGACTAAAGCAAAAAGCGTTAAAACATTAATGGTAAAGCCAAATACCAAAAGAAAGAAAAACGTTCCTAAAATTGCTACGGGAACAGCTATGGCTGGAATAATCGTTGACCGAATGTCCTGAAGAAATATAAATACTACTATAAAAACCAAAATAAAGGCTTCAAACAAAGTCGATTTTACCTGTCCCGTTGCTTCATCCAATCTTTCTTTAGTACTCATTACGTTAACGTATTTTATACCCGGAGGAAAAGATTTTGATAATCTGGCGATTTCACTGTTTACACCAATCTCAATATCATTTGCATTTGATCCTGAAGTTTGCAATATCGCCATTGTAACGGCATTTTTTCCGCTCGATTTATTATCTCCACTGTAGGAAATCGAACCAAATTCTACTCTGGCAACATCTTTTAGTCTAAGAATATTTGTCCCGTCATTTTTAACGACAATATTTTCATACTGTTCCGGTTTGTTCTTTTTACCCTTATAGCGAATTACGTATTCTAAAGCTGCTTCAGATTCTTCTCCCAGTTTTCCAGGAGCCGATTCTAAACTCTGATCTGCAATGGCTTTTGTAATATCCATTGGTACTAAACCGGCATTGGCCATTTTTCGCGGATCTAGCCAAACTCGCATTGAATAATCTTTCTGACCAAAAATCTGAACTTGTCCTACTCCCGGAACACGTTTCATTTGCGGAACCAGATTGATATTGGCATAATTCTGTAAAAAAAGCTCATCATATTTTTTGTTATCATCTGTATAAAGATTGAAAATAACAATCATACTGTTTTGCTGTTTTGAAGTTGTTAAGCCCATTCTGATTACTTCCTGCGGTAATTTTGGTGTTGCTTGCTGCACTCTGTTCTGTACATTTACTGCCGCCTGATCTGGATCTATGCCTTGCTTAAAGATTACACTAATCGAAAATGATCCATCATTACTGGCGGTCGATTTAATGTATTGCATATTTTCTACACCATTTATTTGTTCCTCTAGCGGAGTTACAACAGAACGAATAACGGTTTCACTATTTCCTCCGGGATATGAACCACTTACCATAACGGTTGGCGGTGAAATATCTGGGAATCTGGTAACGGATAATCTGGTCAAACCAATTATACCCAATATAACCAGAACAATGGAGATAACTGTAGCCAGTACCGGCCTGTCTATTATTTTTTTTAACATGGAAAAATCTTATTTATGTTAAGAACTATTTTTTTACTAAGAGCTGCAGCCTTATTTTAGCACTGCTTTTACTTCTATACCATCACTTAGGGCATCGATAGAATTTAATGCAATCCTGTCTCCTGTCTTTATACCACTTTTTACAAAGTAATCTGTACCCGCACTTCCAGTGATTTCAATTGGTGTCATGACTACTTTATTGCCTTTGCCTAAAACAAAAACAAAAAACTTATCCTGAATATCTTTCACACTTGCCATTGGCACTGTTATTACAGAAGACAAACTGCTGTTGAGGATAACTCTTGCTGAACCTCCTGCGCGTAAAAGTTTTTTTGGATTTGAAAAAATGGCTTTCAAAGCAATCGTACCTGTTGATCTGTCGATGTTGCCACTCGCGATTTCAAGAACTCCTTGCTGCTCGTATAGGCTGTCGTCAGCCATAATAAGACGAACTGTTTTTTTATTAGAACCTGTATCTTTTGCAAACGTCAAATAGTCAGCTTCGCTCATAGAGAAATAAACAAAAACAGTATTAATATCTGAAAGAATGGTTAACGGAACAGCATCTGATGGTGTTACTAAATTCCCTATACGGTTGGGTATACGGCTGATATAACCACTTACCGGAGCTTTTATCAAAGAAAAATCAGCATTTAACTGTGATGATCCTAAAGCTGCTTTTGCTTGGGCTGCCTGAGCTGTTGCAGCATCATAATTGGCTTGTGCGGTTTTTAACTGCATGTCTGAGAATACTTTTCCGTCGACAAGCGGTTTTATTTTCTCTACTTCAAGTTTAGCATTGGCTAAGTTTGCCAGAGCATTTTTATAGGCTGCACGACTGTTGTTTACCTGCTCTGTATAAACATCTCCTTTTATTTTAAAAAGTGATTGTCCTTTGTTTACGTAATCACCTTCTTTGACATAAATAGCTTCAAGATATCCTGACACTTGTGCTTTGATATCAACATTTACAGTCCCTTCGATAATTCCGGGATATTTTTTTTCGACATTGCCTGTACTGGCTTGTGCCTCAAAAAAATCTACTTCTGGTTTTGGAAATGCTGCTTCCTGAGTTTCTGTTGTGCTTTTACCGCATGAAAAAAAAACGATGGTGATCAATAAAAATGCTGCTTTACTGAATGTTGTATAATTTTGGATAAATTGTTTTGCCATTTTATTTCACTTTAATGAATATATAATTTGGCGGCAAAATAAGATCAGAAAACGGCGTTTGAAAGGGAGAAAGTTACCCAAACGTAATTTTTGGGTACTGAAACGAACATGCAGATTACCAAAGTAAATAACACTTTTTAGAATGTGTTTACCAATACAAAAGTTCTATTCAAAAAATAGTGTCTAAAGAGGTAATTGCTTATATCTAAGCGTAATTTAATCGTGTAAAAAACATTTGAAGCGATTTATCGATCCATCCATTGTTTAAAAAAAGGAGCTTTTTCTCTACTAATGATTACCTCACGATCAGGATCTGATTTTAGTTGTATTTTTAGTTTGGCATTAAAATAATTGGCAATTGATTTTATACTTTCGGCTCTTATAAAAAATTGTCTGTTGGCTCTAAAAAACAAATTTGGATCTAGCTCTTCCTCTAATTCTTCCATAGTTTGAGCAATGGCTATTATAATACCGTTTTGAAGAAATAGATGTGAGGTTTTAAACTCTGAGTATACAAAATCAATATCAGCAACATCAATACTCTTATACCCATCTCTATAACTCACTAAAAAACGCACTCTGTACGATCGTTTATTGATGAATCCTTTTAAAATTTTGGCAATATCATCTGTATCATTTTTACCTTTTGATAGGTGTTTAAATTTTTCTAAGGCGGTTTTCAGCTCATTTTTTTCGATGGGCTTCATTAAATAATCGATGCTATTTACCTTAAAAGCCCGCACTGCATATTCATCATAAGCAGTTGTAAATATAACAGGACAGGTAATTTTTACTTCTTCAAAAATTGAAAAGCTTATGCCATCTGCCAGACGGATGTCTAATGTTATTAAATCGGGCATATCATTAGAATTTAACCACTTTATTGCACCTTCGACTGTATCAATGATATTCAAAATTTCGCAATCAGGTTCTAATTCTTCCAACAGTCTTTTAAGTCTGTTGGCATTAATACTCTCATCTTCAACAATTAAAATCTTCATAATATCTAAATTAAGGGCAAGCGTACACAATAAAAACCATTGTACTCAGAAAAAACAGGCATTTGGTCAAACAATATTTTATATCTAAATTCAATATTTTTATTGCCGACTCCGGTAGAATGAAAGCTTTTTCCACTAGTTGGCTGTAAATTATTTCGCACTACAAGATCTCCAACATCTGAATAAATAGAAATAATAAGCGGATTTGAAACGGTTGCACTATTATGCTTAACCGCGTTTTCTACGAGCAATTGCAGCGTTAAAGGCGGCAAATGAAAATCTAAACAAGTTTTATGAACTTGTAATTTTAAATCTACTTTTTCGCCAAGGCGTTTCTTTAAAAGATAAAAATAAGCTTTCAAAAATTCAATTTCTTCCCTAACTGTGATGGTATCTTTATCCAGATTCGAGATCATATAACGATATACTCGTGTAATATTTTCCAAAAATGAAGCCGCAGCCTGCGGATCTTCATGAATTAACTCTGTAAGTGTACTAAAATTGTTAAAAATAAAATGCGGATCCAGCTGAAGCTTTAAAGATTCTAATTCAGAACGGGTTACGGCTTCCTGCAGTTGAGAAGCCTTAATTTTTAACTCTGCAGCTTCATCAGAAGTTACACGCCAACGATTTAATAAAAATATACCAGTATGAATAAAGCTTATAAATAAAGATAATATAGCTGCCATAAGATTTGACTGCCAAATAATAATCAGGTCATTCTCTTTTATGGGTTCATAGGGATAAAAATATTCCCATAAATACGAAAAAATATAGTTCAGGATAATGTTACCGGCAATTATACATATAAATTGTGCAACTGCTCTAAATATTGGCTTTTGATCCCACGTAATCAATCGGTTTAAACTTCTTCCCACAAGTAAACTCAATTCAGTCAAAACTGCGCAATAGAACAAAATAATAAAAATGTCCAGAGTCCAGTCTAGATCTAGTAAAGAATTTTCTTTAAAATTACGATACGGATTAAGAAAGTAATAAGAAGAAATGTAAATAAAAAAAACAACTGGTATCACAATGATTCTATAATATTTATAGAAAAAGTTCTTTCCCGTGATTTTATATTGAGTACCTGAATTCATTGAGTAAAATAATAACAGTTATTAAATACTAAATCTTTGTATTTAAGTTAAACAAAGATAAAAATTGAAAACAACCAATTCTTATCTTTAATATCAGCCATAAAAGGTTTTATAATTCTAATACAGGTATTTATTCCTGTCAGAAAGATTAAAACCGTAAAAATGCTAAATTATACTTTTCTAAAATTGCTAAAATTACTGAAGTATCATATTTTGGATCTCAACCGCAATTATCCATTTCTAAAACAAAAAAAATATTATCTCTTTATTTTATAATTCCTAACGGGTTAAATACATCATTTGTATCACATAATGCTTCAAATTTACTACTCCAAAAACTACAGTAAAACTACATTTACAATCTTAATTTTATATTGATTTAGTGCAAATACATCTATAAAATTATACTATTTAAAATAAATCATAAAAAAAAAGACAATACATCTAATTTTAATAACCTCTATGATAAAACTAAAACCACAATGATGAAAAACCAAATTAAAAAATATTCAATACTACTGCTGCTCCTTTATGGAACCGGATACGCTCAAACAAAAAAACATATGGATTCGAAAAAACCAATTGAAGATCGAATTTCACTTTTAATGAAAGAAATGACATTAGAAGAAAAAGTAGGACAAATGAATCAATACAATGGTTCATGGGATTTTACGGGACCAAAACCAGAATCTGGTTCTAATGAAGAAAAATACAATAATATAAAAAAGGGATGGGTAGGTTCTATGCTTAGCGTTAGAGGCGTTAAAGATGTTAGAGCAGTACAAAAAATAGCGGTTGAAGAAACCCGTCTTGGAATTCCGTTAATTTTTGGTTTTGATGTCATACATGGTTACAAAACCCTAAGCCCTATTCCGCTGGCAGAAGCCGCAAGCTGGGATTTAGAAGCAATAAAAAACTCGGCTCGAATAGCTGCTATCGAAGCTGCCGCATCTGGATTAAACTGGACTTTTGCACCCAATGTAGACATCTCTAATGATGCAAGATGGGGAAGAGTTATGGAAGGTGCCGGAGAAGATCCTTATCTGGGAAGTAAAATTGCCACAGCAAGAGTAAAAGGTTTTCAAGGTGAAACTTTAAACGATAACTTCTCTATAATAGCCTGTGCAAAACATTTTGCAGGTTATGGTTTTGTAGAAGCCGGACGTGAGTATAACAGCGTAGATATGAGTAATTCTAAACTTTACAATACTGTACTACCTCCTTTTAAAGCAACTGTAGATGCAGGAATCCGTACTTTCATGAATTCATTTAATACGCTGAACGGAATACCGGCAACAGGAAACAGCTTTTTGCAGCGAGATATTCTAAAAGGAGCTTGGGGATTTAAAGGCTTTGTAGTTTCTGACTGGGCTTCTATAGGCGAAATGATCACGCACGGTTATGCAGCTGATGGTGCAGATGCGGCTAAAAAAGCAGCTATTGCAGGTTCTGATATGGACATGGAATCAAATGTTTATGTGACAGAATTGGTTCAGTTAGTAAAAAAAGGAACCGTTAAAGAAAGTGTGATAGATGATGCTGTCCGCAGAATTCTTCGAGTAAAATTTGAATTAGGTTTATTTGATAATCCTTATAAATATTGTGATGAAGCTCGAGAAAAAGCAAGTATTGGCAACAAGGAAAATAATGACGGCGTTCTGGACATGGCAAAAAAATCGATCGTTTTATTGAAAAATGATAAGAACTTGCTTCCTCTGAAAAAAAATGGTGTTAAGATCGCTTTAATTGGTGCTTTGGCAAACGATAAAAACAGCCCGTTAGGAAGCTGGAGAATTGCAGCCGATGATGATACAGCAGTATCTGTTCTTGAAGGAATGCAACAATATAAAAACAACGCATTAGTTTATGAAAAAGGAACAGATGTAGCCACAAATAAACAAGTATTTGTAGACGAGGTAAAAATTAATACAACTGATTTTTCTGGATTTGAAGCGGCAAAAAAAGCAGCGAAAGATGCCGAGGTTGTTGTGATGGTTTTAGGTGAAATTGGTTTTCAAAGCGGTGAAGGACGAAGCAGAACTCAATTAGATTTACCTGGTAATCAACAGCAGTTATTAGAGGAAATTTACAAAGTAAACCCAAATATTGTTTTGGTTTTAAACAACGGACGTCCGTTAGCATTACCATGGGCAGCAGAGCATATTCCAGCTATTGTTGAAGCTTGGCAGTTAGGAACGCAGTCCGGAAATGCAATTGCACAGGTTTTATACGGAGACTATAACCCAAGTGGTAAGCTGCCAATGTCATTTCCTAGAAATGTAGGCCAATGCCCTATTTACTACAATCTATACAATACAGGAAGACCTACGGATAAAGATAAAAATGTTTTTTGGTCACATTATTCAGATGTTGAAAAAACACCTTTATACCCTTTTGGTTACGGATTAAGCTACACTTCTTTTGCATATAAAAATCTAAAAATTGCAAAACCTGCATTTCAAAAAGGAGAGAAAATTGAAGTCTCTGTTGAAGTTACAAACACTGGAAATTTTGACGGAAAAGAGGTGGTTCAATTGTACATAAATGATCCTGCTGCCAGTATCGTAAGACCTGTTAAGGAATTAAAAGGTTTTGAACTTGTAGAATTAAAAAAAGGAGAAACCAAAACAATTCATTTTACACTAACAGACGCTGCACTTGGTTTTTATGATAACGATGGTAAATTTTTAGTAGAATCTGGTTTATTTAATGTTATGGTTGGCTGGAATTCTAACGAAGGCCTTACTGGCAAATTTGAACTAAAATAATAAAAAGCTTAAAGACAAAAAGTAAACTCTTAAAAGAATAGCTTTTTGTTTTGTAAAAATAACCTTATAACCTGAGTTCAATTAATCCCTTTGAGATTATTAATTGAACTCAGGTTTTTGGCAATATGATAAATTTGAATAAAAATAATTAAGTGTTTTATATACTTTATATTAATATTGCTTTACAAAAACTTAAGTAAAATCATTTGCAGAATTTTATTTTCAAATGAAGTTGACAAATAATAACATTAAAATGTAAATGAAAAATATCATATATATCCTTTTATCCTTCTTTGGTCTAATAAATTGCCTCTTCTCACAAGGTAAATTTGACAGCTACCAGTTTAGGAGTATCCAGGAAACTACTTCAAAAAGAGCAATTTCTTCTATTATTCAAGATAAAAGTGGTTTTATTTGGATAGGTACAAACGGTGCCGGTTTGTATCGATATGATGGCGTAAATTATTTTGGATATAAATATGATAAAAAACCCGGATCAGTAAACAGTAACTTTATTTACACCACTTTTATCGATTCTAATAATAATTTGTGGATTGGCACAGATCAAGGCTTATGCTTGTATAATAGGGATTTAGATAATTTTACAAAAATAAACATTGAAGATGCAATTACAAAGGGATATGATGAGCCTATTACTATAAAAACAATTATTCAGGATAATAATAACAATTTAATCTTAGGAGCTTATGGTTTTGGATTATTTAAATTAAATACAAAAACTTTAAACGCGTCTTTAGTGCGTTCAAAAGTACTAGATAAACCAAATTTTCTAATAAAATGCTCTGTAAAAAATAAGCAGGGAATTATCTATTTGGGAACTAGTTATGGTCTTTTAGAGATCGATTTAAATGGAAAAGTTAAGCAAGTTTATAAAGACAAATTTAAAAGAGAACCATTACTAGATGATATTGAAAGTATTGTTATAGATAAATTGGGATACCTCTGGATGGGAACGACGGAAAACGGCTTGATAAAACTTAAACCGGAAACAGACAATTACCAATTTGAAAATTACTTTATTACCAAAAACAAAATCTTATCTATTGTACAAAGTAGTCTTGATTATATAGTTTGCGGTACCGAAAATGATGGATTATTGGTAGTAGATTATAAAGGAAACGTTCTGCGAAAATACCTTCATAGTAAATACAATAATTTCAGTTTAAAATCTAATTCTGTTTGGTCATTATACGAAGACAAAGAAAAACGACTTTGGCTAGGATATTATAATAAAGGCCTCGGCGTGTTTGATAAACCCAACAACAAGTTCAATTCACTTGAATCACTTGTTAATAATGATAATTCGCTACAAACCAGTTACGTAACTTCGATTATAAAAGATAAAAAAGGCAATTTATTAATCAGTAATGAAGGCGGAGGACTTGATATTTATAATCTTGCAGACAAGAGCTATATTCACGTTAATAAAAACAATCAAAATTATTATTCCAGTCTGGACGCTGTTGATATTCAGACCATATTTATCGATAGTAAACAAAATATCTGGGTAGGAAGCTGGGATCGCGGCATCTACTTTTTAAAAAATGGAACAACCAAATTCGTAAACTATAATACCGCAAATACTTCAGGATTAAAGTCGAATCGAATTTTTAGCTTTTCCGAAGATTCAAAAGGTCGGATATGGATTGGAACTTTTATAAAAGGACTACATTACTTTGATAATAAAAGCAACACCTTTATTCATTGTGACTCAAAACCATTTACTGAAAATGCATTGGATAATGCTTTTATACGCAAAGTTTTTGTTGACTCAGATGATGTTTTGTGGGTGGGGACGATCTTGGGGTTATATCAAGTTAATCTAAGGGATAACTCCAGTTTCACAGTGACAAAAATGCGAGATGTAATGTTTAAAGACAAAACTAAATACAATAGTATTCAAACTATTTTATCAATCTATGAATCTAACGACAAAAAGATATGGATAGGTACAGATGGTGAAGGATTGTTTAGTTACAATAAAAAAAACAAGAGCTTTTTAAATTATAATGACTTTCCAAATTTTAAAGAAAAATCTGTTCGCGCTATCATTGCTGACAATAATGGCTCCTTATGGATAAGCGGTGGAACCGGATTAACAAAGCTCGATTTTAAAAGTAAAACCAGCACAAATTTTAACAAAGACGATGGTCTTATTGATAACGACTTTAATAATAATGCTGTCTTTAAAGATGGTAATGGAGAACTATATTTTGGCGGTTATGAGGGCATAAATTATTTTAATCCTAACGAGATTAAAAAAGCAGAAAAAGCACCAAGCTTGTATTTTAGTGATTTCAAATTATTCAATCTATCCGTAAAACCAAATGAAGATTCTTCGCCTTTAACCAAAGTAATTTCCCAAACTAAAGAAATCACGCTCAACTATACGCAATCTGTTTTTACGATTGAATATGTGGGAATTAACTATAATTATTCTAAGAAAAATCAATATGCTTATTATCTGGAAGGATTCGAAAAAGATTGGAATTATGTTGGAAATAATAGAACAGCAACCTATACAAATTTAGCACCCGGCAATTATGTCTTTAAGGTAAAATCTGCCAATGCAGATGGTTCCTGGAGCGATGCCCAATTAGAACTAAAAATAAAAATCCTGCCACCTTGGTGGAAAACCATTTGGGCTTATTTAGCCTACTCTTCTATTTTAGTTTTTCTTCTTATCTATTTCAATAAGATGTATCAAAATCGTTTTAAAGCAAGACAAGCAATTATTTTAGAAAAAGAAAAAACCATTCAGTTAGAGAAATTAAACAATAAGAAATTACAGTTTTTTACTAATATTTCGCACGAATTTAGAACACCATTAACATTAATTATTAATCCACTGGAAGATATTTTAAGAAGCAAAAATCTATCTCCGGAAATACATAACAAATTAAAAATAGTCCATAAAAGTTCTGACAGGCTTTCTAGATTAATAAATGAGCTTATGGATTTTAATAAACTGGAATTTAATAAAATCTCTCTTCAAGCTAAGAAAATTGAAGTAATAGCATTTACACAAGGAGTTATAAGCTATTTTAATGAAGAAGCTGCGACTCGAAATATTACCATTAATTTAGAGTCTCCACTTGACGAACTTGAAGATTGGCTAGACCCAAAAATGTTAGAAAAAATACTATTCAATATTATTTCAAATGCCTTTAAGTTTACTCCCGATAATGGTTCTATTACAATTGCTATAGATACATTAGACACTGATAATTCGCTGTTAATTAATGGGAATAAAGTCCCTTCATTTTCAATAACGATTACAGATACTGGCTCCGGAATTCACAAAAAAGACTTGAATAGAATTTTTGATCGATTTTATCAGCTCAATAATCTAAACAAAGATTACTATGGCAGCACAGGAATTGGTTTAGAGGTTGTAAAAGAATTTATCGAGTTGCATAAAGGAAAAATTGATGTTGAAAGCCAGATAGGACAAGGCACAAAATTTACGGTAACATTTCCTTTAGGAAAATCTTTTTATAAGAAAAATGAAATAATAGATGAGGACTTTAAAATAGAAAAAAACAAAAACAAGTTATTACTTGAATCTATTAATAATCATACAAATGAAGATGATTCCGTTTCTCAACCAAACGAAAAAGCAAAAGCAGAAACTGAAAAACTATACACGGTTTTAATTGTTGAAGACAACTCTGAATTACGAAATTATTTGAAAGAGGAATTAAGCAAAACTTACAAAGTTATTGTTGCCGAAAATGGTAAAAAAGGTTATGAACTTGCTGTACAAAAATTACCAGATCTAATAATTACAGATGTTATTATGCCTGTAATGGACGGATTACAATTGTGTAAAAACATAAAAGGAGATTTAAAAACAAGTCACATTCCGTTGTTAATGCTGTCCGCAAAAGCGATGGTAAAAGACCGATTAGAAGGCATAGATTCTGGTGCAGATATGTATTTGAGTAAACCATTTGAATTGGATATTTTAAAATCCAGTCTAGCACAGCTTATAACAAGCAGACAAATCATGTTTAAGAAATTTTATAGCGGAATTACAAAAGATGGAAAAGAGAAAACAACATCGCTTGATAATGATTTTATTCAAAAAATCCTGCATTTTATCAACGAAAATATTAGTGAACCAGAATTGACTGTAGAACTTTTGTCTACAAAAATATTTTTGAGCAGAAGCCAGTTGTATCGAAAAATAAAAACATTAACAGGCGTTTCTGTCAACGAATTTATTAGAAATGTACGATTAGAAAAAGCAAAACAATTAATAGAACGAGGAGATAATAATATAAATGAAATCAGCTATAAAGTAGGTTTTACTTCTCCTTCGTATTTTGCCAAATGTTATAAAATTAAATATGGTCACTTGCCGACACAAGAAAAAAGAACCAAAGAATAAGAGGGCCAAAACAATCGTTTAAATTTAAAATGTACTTAAAAGAGTTTCAATTCCAGAATTGAAACTCTTTTTTTTTGTAAGTCAATTTTCTCAAAAACCACTACTTTTCCTTCCTTATAAAAATCCACATATAACAAATATTTCTCTTAATTTTTAAACAAACACTATTTTTTGATCCAATTTTTTAGCAATAAATCAGTCCCTATTTTAATGGTCAAGGTATTGTTTTTAGCACTTACAGCGGCTCTAGTGACCTTTTTGCATCATCTGTTGCACAATTCGCATCATCTGTTCTACAATAGCACTATTCTACATTCTACTTTCGTTAAGAAATATTTAAGAAAAAGTTTTCGCCTCATTATCGAAACAATGAGTTGGCACAAGACCCTACTATTAAATGTTTTCTAACTAATTATTTAACTTAAACTCTAAACCAAATTTTATGCAGAAAAGAACATTAAAAAAACTATTGTGTTTAATAGTTTTTATGTGGGGAAATTTTTTCTTTGCTCAAACTGTTAAAGGTAAAGTAACATCAGGGGGAACCAGTTTACCAGGTGTTAGCGTACTAGTTCAAGGAACTAAAAACGGAACCGTAACCGATTTTGACGGTAGTTTTGTTTTAAACAATGTAGAACCAAAGGCAACGTTGCTTTTTACTTATGTGGGATATAGAAATTTATCGCTGCCAGCGGATACAAAATCTGTAATGCAGGTAGTTATGGTTAACGATCTGGAGAAACTAAATGAAGTCGTTGTTATTGGATATGGAACTTCAAAAAGAAAAGACATAAATGGCGCTGTCTCCTCTATTAAAGCTTCTGAAATTCAGGATAAACCCTTTACTTCTATCGATCAGGCTCTTGTAGGTAAAGCCGCAGGTGTAAATGTTACTCAAAATTCAGGAACTCCGGGAGGAGGAATTTCTGTACAGATTAGAGGAATTACGTCTATTAATGGTAATGAGCCCTTATATGTTATTGATGGAACTCCGGTTTTTGCTGATAAAAACAACGATTCATTTTCATTCAGTGCACTTGGCGGTGGAAGCGGACAAACTAAAAACTCAGCTTTGTCTGGTATAAATATTTCAGATATCGAAACTATTGATATCCTAAAAGATGCATCTGCAACAGCCATATATGGTGCGAATGGTGCAAATGGTGTCGTTTTGATTACAACTAAAAAAGGAAAAAAAGGAAAATCAAAATTTACCTATGAAACCTATTTAGGTACGCAGCAAGTTACCAATACTGTTGATGTTTTAAACTTACCGGAATATGCCAAATATCAGGCAAAAATTTTCAAATTAAATGGTGAGCCAATCCCTTTTCAGTATCAAAAACCTGATTTGTTAGGCAAAGGTACAAACTGGCAGGATGAACTTTTTAGAACTGCTACATTATACAATCATCAATTATCATTTTCTGGTGAAAAAGATGGAACGCGTTATTATACTTCTTTAAATTATTTTAATCAGGAAGGAATTGTTCTAAATTCAGGTTTTAACAGACTATCTATGCGATTAAATGTAGATTCTAATGTTAAATCATGGCTTAAGATTGGTAACAACTTATCGGTAAGCAGATCATCCCAGCAAGTGGTGCGAAATGATGACAGAGGCGGTCTGGTTATGAATGCTCTAAGACAATCTCCAGAATTACCGGTCAGATCTGCCAATGGTTCTTTTGCTGGTCCAACTAGTGGCTTAGGATCTTCGGCAAATGAGGCAACTAACCCAATTGCTTTGGCTGAATACAATAATTCGACAACAGAAAGATTTAAAATTAATGGTAATTTATTTGCTGATTTTACGATCATCAAAGGATTGGTTTTTAGATCTGAATTAGGATATGATCTAAATTTCTCTAAAAATAGCGCTTTTGTGCCTAAATATACTTTAGGAAATGTATCTGAACTTTTAAACAAATCATTCAAACAACAAGATCAAAGCTATTACTGGAACATTAAAAATTACCTGACTTACAACAAGACGATAAACGAAAAACACAATTTTACTTTTTTATTGGGACAAGAAGCGCAGGAAAGCCGTTACGAATATTTAAGCGGTTACAGAACCGGTGAGTTTTTAAATAAAAATTTCACCAACTTAAACATTGGTGATATTGATACTGCCCTTAACGGAAATGGTTCTGGAAGATGGTCTATGGCCTCTTATATTACCCGATTAAACTACAGTTTTTCTGATCGATATTCTTTCTCTGCTTCTTTAAGAGCAGATGCTTCGTCAAACTTTGGACCAAATAACAAATGGGGATATTTTCCATCATTCTCCGGAGGTTGGACTGTTAGCAACGAAAAGTTTTTTGAGCCTATTTCAAATACTGTTAATTATTTAAAATTTAGAGCTGGTTATGGTCTTGTAGGAAATCAAAATATTCCGGCAAACAGATATCAAACTATCCTTTCACTGCTTGCATCTCCATTTGGAGGCGTATCTCCAACAATCGATAATTTAGGTAATCCAAATATAAAATGGGAATCACTTAAGTCTTTCAATACTGGTTTTGAATTGGCAATGTTTAATAATAGAGTAAAATTAGATTTTGATTATTACATTAAAAAATCTTCAGATTTTCTTACGAAGCAAATCAATGACGAGTCGAATCAAAGTGCACTCAATTATTACCTGAATACTGGTGAAATTGTGACGAAAGGAATCGAACTTACTTTGAATACCAGAAATATTGCAACCGAAAATTTTACATAGGACAGCACAATTATTTTTTCAAAATACAATAATGAGTTAACCAGTTTTCAAGGTCAAGGTAAATCTTTATTAGGAAAAGTACAATTTGATTTATATAACGTTACCAGAACCACAGAAGGGCAACCAGTTGGGCAATTTTATGGATATGTAACCGATGGAATATTCAGAAACGCTGCTGAATTAGCCGCAGGACCAATTCAGGAAACAGGAACAGGAATTGGAGATATTCGTTTTAAAGATATTAATAAAGATGGAAAAATTGATAGCAAAGATCAAACTGCTATTGGAGACGCAATTCCTGATTTTACCTATGCCTTTACCAATAACTTTAAATACAAAAACTTTGGTTTATCATTTGTTTTAACAGGAAGTCAAGGTAACCAGATCTACAATTTTACTCGTCATTACATTGATGGAATTTATCCTGGATTTGGCGATCGATATGGAAATGTTAGTACTCAGGCTTTAAATGCTTTTGAAGCTGGAGTAAATGAAAATACAGATGTGCCTAGAATTACTCTTAATGATCCGAATGGTAATGGTAGAATTTCGAATCGATTTGTGGAAGATGGTTCTTATTTAAGAATTCAGAATGTTTCCTTTAGCTATGACTTACCAAGTAAGATATTCGATAACTCTTTTATATCTAAAGTAAGATTGTATGTAAATGTTCAAAATTTATACACGTTTACAAAATATACCGGTTCTGACCCTGCGTTAGGAAATCTGGATCAAAATATAACGTTAAGCGGTATTGATTTAGGACGTTATCCAGTGCCAAGAACAACTTCTATGGGAGTGAATTTAGAATTCTAAGATTTATAAAAACACATTTAACTTAATGATTCATAATCGTTAACATAAAAATATAGTTATGAAAAAACTTTTTAAACTTTTTTTGATGGGAATGCTCATACCATTACTGTCTTTATTTTCTTGTTCAGATGATTTTTTGGATGCACCATCTGAAAATCAATTAACACCGGCTGATTTACCCGAAGGAGTTACGGCTTTTGACGGAATCGCAGAGAGTTTATACTTTAAACCTTGGTTTACATTTAATGATAAATTCTTAATTGCCGTAGGAGATATGTATGCCGGAAACGCTTTTACATTTGATGGCGCTTACGCTCAATTTAAAGATGCTCAGGTAACCTCACAAAACCCAATCCTGACAGAAGGATACACTTCATTGTTTTCGGTTATTGATCAATCCAATAATTTAATGAGTCTGGTTGAGGCCAGAAAAAGCGAACTGCCTGAAGCATCGTATAAGAATTCTATAGCAATATCAAGATTTATGAGAGCAAATGCCTACTTCTATTTGGTAAGAAGTTTTGGAGCTGTTCCTATCATTGCTAAAGCAGGTTCTGCAGCACAGCCAAAAAGGAATCTTGTTTCTGATGTTTATAAATTTATAAAGCAAGATTTAGAATATGCAGTCGAAAATTTACCTGAAAGATCGGTAAAAAAAGGATATGTTACTAAGTACGCAGCGATGGGAATTCTTGCAAAAGTGCATTTAACTTTAAATGAATATGCACAATGTGCTGTCTTAACCCAGAAAATTATTGGAAATCAATATACTTTAATTCAGGATTATGGAAATTTGTTTAGCAGTCCGGAAAATAACAACAGTGCCGAGAGTATGTTTGCCTTACAATGGAAAGCTATTGCTACAGAATGGGGAACACAAAACACCAATCAGGCTTATATAGTTCCTGGAGGCACTGGAATTACTGGTGGTGGTGACGGATGGGGAGTTTACCTTCCTTCTATTTCTCTTCAAAGCGGTTTTGAGCCAAAGGATGCCAGAAAAAAGAGTACGATCATGACAGATGGTGACTTTTATCCTGAATTATTAAAAAATCAAGGTGGTTTTCTTTATAAAAAAATATACTCTTCTACAGCGGCTAATTTCAGAAAATACATTGTAGGATCTGCTGCCGAAAGAAATGATGTATTTTTTATGAGAACATCGCAAAACACAATTATATTAAGATATTCTGATGTTTTACTGATGAACTCTGAAGCAATTTTAGCCGGAGCTGGTTCAACAACTTCTGCATCAGCTTTAAGTTCTTTTAATCAAGTGAGAGTAAGAGCTGGATTACCAACTAAAACGATATTAACGAGAGACGAATTATTTAATGAAAGAAGAATTGAATTTGCACTTGAAGGACAATATTTCTACGATTTAAAACGCCGTGGTCTTGCTGAAGCAACAGCAATTATTTCACAGCAAGAAGTTGGATTTTATTCAGACGATGCCAGAACAGATTTGGTTTCAAGAAAGATAACTCCAGGAAGTAATTATTTTGAACTGCCATTACCGCAGTCTGCTATTGATACTAACCCATCATTATTAGAACCTCCGGTTCCTTTTAACTTTAATTAACCTATACTATGATCAATAAAATAAAATATAGAATTCTAATTCTTTTCGCGGTGGCTTCTTTTACAGCTTGCCAAAATGACGATGTAGTTACTGCAAATATAGACGCAATGGTTGCTGAACCGGGAGATTTACTCAATCAGGCCTTTCCATTAAACAAAGTAAGAGTTGAAGGCCAAGGTTTAGAGGGGTTAAAAAAGATTACACTGGATAATAAAATTGACATCAGTTTCAATCCAAACTATAACTCTGCTAAATCATTTATTTTTACTATTCCTTTTGATGAAAAACTGGGCAGCAGATTTGGAGTACAGCCTATTACATTTATAACCGGAACAGGCTCGGTAACTAAAAATATTGAGATTTTACAGCCTGTTCCTACTATTACAAAAACAATTCCGGCAGTAGCTACTCCGGGATTTCCATTAGAGATTGAAGGTACATGGTTTTACAATATTTCATCGATAACCCTGGCTGGAAAAGCGGTTAGTTATACTGTAAAATCGTCGTCTTCAATTATTATTGGTTTGCCTGCAAATGCAGTTTCAGGATCAGAACTGGCAATTACTACACCGGGAGGTACAGCAAAAAAAACAATCGAATTTGCTACAGTAATTCTTGTGTCTGATTTTGACGGAAATGGTGCCAGAACTTCGTGGACTTCATATGGAGATGTAGAGAGTTTTAATACAAATACTGCTGGTGGCCCAACAGGTAATTACACCACATTAGTATGGGGTGGTTCAACTGCCAATGGTTACAACGGAAGCAGCGGTGGCGGTGGAGCTAACTTTTTAAGTGCCACTAATACTGATGCAACAAAAACATTTATAGATATTGATGTAAGTGCAAATGTTGTAGGTGCTCAATTTGCTATTCAATTAAATACGATTGATGGTAAAGACTATGGATATAATTTTAAAATAACCGATGTAAACTGGTCTACAAAAACCATCTCATTAGCTGATTTTAAAGATAATTATGGTTTTGGCTCAAATTCGGCTGCTACTATAAATCCATCTAAAATTAATGAAATTAAGGTAGGAATTGCTCAAGGAGATACGCCTAATCCAAGTGCCATTAAATTTGATAATATTAAAATTCGTTACCAGTAATTGATGGTTTCATATTTTAAACTTAAAAAGAGGCTGTTGTCAAAAATGGCCTCTTTTTAAAAGTAAATCATATCATAATTAATAAAAACAGAAACTATAAATAAGAGTATTTCCTTTACAGAAGGAATATTCTATAATAAAAAACAGTATGAAAATTAAATTTTTACTAGTGCTGACCTGCTTCGCCTTTTTTCTAAATGGCTGCTCAAAAGACGATAATGAAGCTGTCGCTACTTTAGAAACACCAATTGCAAATGCACCAAAAGATGTGAACGATCATGGTTTTAGAGCTAAATGGAATTACGTTTCCAACTCAAAAAGTTATCTTCTGGATGTTTCAACCAACCAAGATTTCACCTCTTTTATCCCAAATTATAACGCAAAACCGGTTACAGATTTAAACGAAGTTGTAGTAGGTTTAGTCGGAGGTACTCAATACTATTACAGAGTAAGAGCCAAAAATGAGACACAAATTTCAGATTATTCAAATGTTATTAGTGTTGTAACTACAGGTTCAAGCGGTATTCCTGAAGACCCAACTTTTTTAAAGGTAAAAGCAAATAAATTAGCTAATCCATTTTTTGTAGGTATGGCAGTAAAAGCTTCTCAATTAACAAGCGGAAGCCCATATGATCTTATTTTAAAAAATGAATTTAGCAGTATCTCTGCCGAATATGAAATGAAAATGGATCAAATTTCCACGGCAAGTGGTGTTTACAATTGGGCTGTAGCTGATAAAATTGTAGCTTACGGAAATGCCAATGGTATCAATGTTCACGGTCATGCCTTAGTATGGCATAACGCGGTACCAACATGGTTAAAAGATTTTTCTGGTACCGATGCCCAATTTGCAGCAGAAGTAAAAAAATACATTACAGATGTTGTTACTCATTATGCAGGGAAAGTAAAATCTTGGGATGTCGTTAACGAAGCTGTAGATGATAATGGCGGCATCATGAGAAATACTATCTTTCTTAAGCGAATGGGACCAAATTATGTAAAAGATTGTTTTCAATGGGCTAGAAATGCTGCAACTGCCGCAGGTGATACATCGTTACTGTTGTTTTATAATGATTATGCGACCTCAACTAATATCCCAAAACAAGATAAAGTTTTTAGTCTTGTAGATGATTTAAAAACCAGCAAAGTTATTGATGGTGTTGGTTTCCAGATGCACAACACTTATTTAAGCCCAACCAAAACTCAAATAGAAACTGATCTTAACAGAGCTGTGACAAAAGGTTTAAAAATTCATGTTTCGGAATTAGATATACAAGTAAATCAATCTAATGACATCTCTACTTTTACCAACGAAAGAAGGTTAGCTCAAAAAGAAAAATACAAAGAGATGGTGAAAATTTATAATGCACTTCCAGCATCAAATAAATATGCCTTAACGATTTGGGGAATGAAGGATAATGAGTCATGGATTCCGTTTAGTACAGAACTTAACCATCCTGGAAATGATTGGCCTTTATTGTATGACTCAAATTTTGCAATTAAAAGTTCACATACCGGATTTTTAGAAGGTCTAAATTAAGTTTAAAATAGCCTTTAATTAGATTCCTATAAAAACTAGTAGAAACAAAAAACACCACTTGAGAAAGTGGTGTTTTTTATTTTATAACTTTAATAATAAAGCCAAATACTTATTATAATGATCTCTTATAAACTGCAACATCATCGACCCACATCATAACAGTGGTAAACAAATTTATTTTTTTAGGATTTATAAAACTCGCATCATTTGATCCTACATTCATGTTTAAAATTATATTATGCTTTTCGAATTTATTCAAATTAAGTTTCGATACTTCACTATTCGAATAAGTAGACACAAGTGTATTATCAACTTTTATAGTTATAGTTACCACATTATCTTTCATTTTAAAGAAACATTCGTATAAGTGCCATCCATTATTTCCATCTACATTGAACGTATTCGGATATTGTCGTTCTGCTGAGTTTCCTAATTGGTTTGTCCCCGCGACTGTACCATAAAAAAGATTGGATGCAAAACGAGATGCATTTGGAGCAAAAGAATACCCTTCCATAATGTCAGTTTCTCCATGTGTAGGCCAACCGTCTTCCTTAACAGTCCAGAAAGCAGGCCAAGCCCCATAAGTGTCAGCAAACGATTTAGAATTAACTCCATCCATAGCCAATAATTTAATATTTGCCGCTATCCTATATTCGGTATTGTTTTCAGGAATATATTGATAAACAGACTTGATTAATCCAGATTGGTATTTAGTTTCACTTAACTTTGTAGTCTTAATTTCCAGACATCCCTTTCCGTCTTTTGATTGTATTGTAGGCACAGAACTATTATAATCACAATATTTAGAGTTATAGTCCGTGCGTTGCACCTTTGTCCAATTAGATAGTGAACTACCTACATCAAATGTATCTTCAAATTGTTTTATCCAAGGAGATGTAGCTACTTTATCAGTGCTTTTACTTGCAATTATATTGTCTTGTTTTTTTACTGCTCCAGAATTTTCAAAGCACGAAGAGAATCCTAAAACACATGTTAGTCCTAGCGTAATACTGCTTAATTTTTTCATGAATTTTTGTTAAGTTGATAGTTAATTTCTAGTAAATAATAAAAATTACTTATGTCATGAAGAGTAGTCTTTAATAAACATACACTGCATTCAAACAGTAAAAATTATTTTTTAATAAAAGTAACTTTATACAAAAAAAACAGAAAGTAAATTTGAGGCAGTTAATAGCATAGATGTTGCATTATGAAAATACGTGCACTAAATAATGAAATTTAAGATCTGAAAACTACAAAAACAAAAACAATCCTATTTATCTTAACAAAAGTTTGTAAAATAAATAAACTTTCAAATTTTAAGATTTATATCTTTTCCTTTTAAAGATAGTAGTAGAAAAAAGAAAAAATCTTTAGGTACATTTGCAGGATTTATTTTTCATCTAGTTTTACTCGAAAATATTTTATTTTTGCATTTTACGCCCCTACATAATGAATACTCCAGAACAACCTATACCACATAACGAACTACAACGTTTAGCAGCATTAAAACGCTACAATATACTCGACACATTACCAGATAACGCTTTTGATGATGCTACAAAACTCGTTTCATATATATGCGGTACACCCATTGCACACATTTCATTCATAGACGAGAACAGACAATGGTTTAAATCTGAAATTGGAATTGGAGTTACAGAAGTTCCAAGAGAAATCAGTTTCTGCCGATATACTATCATGGAATCGAAGATGGTTGAAATATCTGACACACATTCAAGCGAACGATTTAAAAATGATCCTAATGTTAAAGGAGGCTTTAAAGTGAGATTCTATGCCGGAATTCCGCTTACAACACCTGACGGATATAACATAGGAACAATTTGTGCTATAGATCATGTTTCTAAAGAGCTTGATGAAGATCAGCGTAATGCACTTTCGATAATTGCCAAACACGTTATCAATCAATTAGAATTAATAACAAAAAATATTGAGCTGGCTGCTCACAAGAAAATTGCCGATCGTGCTGTATTTGCAAAAGATAGCTTTTTGGCCAATATGAGTCATGAAATTAGAACTCCGTTAAATGCGATTATTGGTTTTACAGACCTTTTGGCACAAACACAACTCGACACAATTCAGCGCGATTATATTGAAAGTGTTCAGATTGCCGAGGAAAATCTTCTTTTAATAGTAAATGATATTCTGGACCTTTCTAAATTAGAATCTGGTCATTTAACTATTGAATCATATCCTTTCAATTTAAAAAATACCCTTAAACATGTTTACGACTTACTAAAAATTAAAGTTCCTAAAGATGTTGAATTCAATCTTTTTCTTGATGCCGAAATGCCTGAAAATGTAATTGGTGATCAGGGAAGATTAAATCAAATATTAGTAAATCTTACAGGCAATGCTCTTAAATTTACCGAAGATGGTGAAGTAACTATTTCTGTAAAAAAAGTAGCTGAAACTGCTGATAATTATTCGCTCAAATTCTCTGTTAAAGATACTGGAATTGGTATACCAGAGGACAAACTTAAAACTATTTTTGAACGATTTACCCAAGCAGAAGAAAGCACGACCAGAAAATTTGGCGGTACAGGACTAGGTCTTAATATCGTAAAACAATTAGTAAATCTGCAAAACTCAGAAATTCATGTAAAAAGTAAGGAAGGTCGTGGCTCTGAATTTTTCTTTATTTTAAACTATAAAAAAACAGCACAAATTGAGGTTAAAGAAGAATATTTGTCTGGCAATAATTTAGGGAAACTAAATATCCTTCTTTGCGAGGATAATGTATTAAATCAAAAACTAGTAAAAAGCGTCATGCATAATTTTGGTTTTGACTTGGATATTGCCGAAAATGGAGAAGTAGGAATTGATTTTTTATCAAAAAACAAATACGACCTGATCTTGATGGATCTTCAAATGCCGGTAAAAGATGGTTATCAAACTACCGAATACATCAGAAATGAAATGAAGCTTACGATTCCTATAGTAGCCATGACAGCGCATTCGCTTGTAGGAGAACAAGAACTTTGTTTTAAAATAGGAATGAATGGTTATGTACCAAAACCTTTTAAGCAAACTGCACTTTTAGAAATGATAAAAAGTGTCTTAACCAAAGAAAATAAACCGCTTCAGAAAAGAAAGTTAGATTTGTCTTTCTTAGAAGAAATGTCTTATGGAGATGCCAATTTTAAACAAGAGATGATCAATCTTTTTGTAGAAAAAATTCCAAATGAAGCAGTCCAACTGCAAAAAGCATTTCAAAATAATGATTATAATACCGTAAGGGATCTTGCACATAATATGAGATCCAGTATTGACATTTTTATGCTAAAAGATCTTAGTAACTATTTAACTATTATAGAAGAAGAAGCTAAACTAGGGCAATTTAGTTTTGATACTGCAGAAAAAATAAACATTTTTCATTATGAAATTACAGAAGTCATTAAAATTTTAAAGGAACTATTATAGAAAGAAGTATATCTTAATTTTGTAATGTTTTTATAATCCCGAATCAAACAATATCTACAAGTGCTATGATAAAAAAAATAGATAATAACGAACTTGAATTGATTGGAAAGTTGATATTTAAAAATGGTAAAGTAATAGAGAATGAAACAGCCCAAAGAATAAATTATTTACGGGATAACTATTTAAAGAAAATTGCAGTTATTTCATCTGGATGGGAAATTTTATATATAGACCCAAACGATATGAGATATTGGGAACTGACTTTTACTCAAAGTGAGACTCAAGGAAGTGGCCCACCTAGTTTGTATAATATTTCAAAAGAGATTGCAATTGAGAAGTATGGAATATCTGAAGAGTTATCGTGAAAACCTCACTCCCGCTCTCCAAAGAGTTCTAATGGAATGGCTAATGTATTGGAAGCTTTAATAAAAGGTTCTATTTCAGCTTCAACTGTAAAACCATTATAATAATAAAATTATTAAACGTGAAAAAATTTCCAATTTTAATAGAAGAGCAAGTTGCAGTAGTTATTGCTGATGGAGCAACTGGTCATGTCTTGAATATTAAATTAGAAATCTTTATGAATAATTCTAGCGATGAAATATATTTGTTATTTAACAATATAGATTTGGCAAAAGATTTTGTAAAAAACCAATCTATTTCAAATGATAAAATAGAGTTTCTTATTTATGATAAAAACCAAACTATTTTGGAATATGTGGAAGCAGCTAACTGGAAAAATCACCCTCCACTCTCCGAAGGGATTTAAAGGAACGGCTATTTGAAGTCTTCTAACTTCGAAAAACGATAGCACGGATTTGCAATCCGATCGCGCAGATTTATCTCAGCAACGATAGCGCGGATTTGTAATCCGTGCCCACAAAGATTGGTTTGTTTTCTTTATAAAGATAAAAAAGTGCAGTAATTTTTGTGACTTTTGTTTTAATGATTTGTTTATTGTCTTATTGTTGAGGGCACGGATTGCAAATCCGCGCTATCGGATTTGTAGTTCCATATGGTATAAAACCAAATCTCAGTTCTTTACATAGTTATTTAAAAAAACACCTAATATAAAACACTACCCCAAACATTTACAAGCCTTCATTTCTTTCCATTCCTCTTAGCCAATCAATTGTTTCTTTTTTAGATTCTTTTGGATCTTTATTAGGCTGACCAAAAATAATAGGCAGAGTATTATAAGTTTTATATTTTTTATTTCTTGCAATCATGATTACTGGAAAAGACGAAGCATATTTATTAAAAGCCAATACATCATTATTATATTTTTGAATTAATTTATTACTAATTAAATCTATTTTAATCAAATATTTTTTAGTTTTTGAATCCAATTCATTATTTATTAAATATTTATTTATTTTATACAAATAAAAAGTGTACTCATCATTAGAGACCTCTTTATTTAAATTATTCATAACTAACAAAGAATCTCTTTCAGACTTATATAAATTTTCTTTTACATAATTTATTTTACGATCATTGATTTCGACAATATTTTTCCATGTATTATTTAGTGATTCTTTTTTCTCGTTTAAATTCTCAACAATCGTTGTTTTGATTATTACACCAGTAAAAAAAATTACACTAAATGCAACTATAATATAAATTACAAACTTATAAGATCTATTCATTCTCTTTTATTTTTTAATTAAAAATGTACCTCTTGAACCCCCTCCACTAAATCCGATCGCGCAGATTTATCTCAGCAACGATAGCGCGGATTTGCAATCCGTGCCCACAAAGATTGGTTTGTTTTCTTTATAAATATAAAAAAGTGCATTAATTTTTGTGACTTTTGTTTTAATGATTTGTTTATTGTTTTATTGTTGAGGGCACGGATTGCAAATCCGCGCAATCGGATTGCACAAAGAAATTAAGACAAGAAACCTCGCAAATTACGAGGTTTCTTGTTTATATAAAGTAAAATATAATTTATAAATCTTGTGGGTGCAAAGTCAGAGACGTTTGCAAAGCAGCTACACTTTGCCCAGCTACGGCGTATAAATAATAGGGATAAGTATTGTACTTATCCCTTTAGACTGAAATTTACTAAAAAACTTATTTATCGATATTTTTGATTTTAGAAAGATTAGACCTCTTTATTGATACTTTATCATAATCTTTTTTTATGCAATAATAAGGTAAACCTCTTTTATTAATGCTAAATTTTTCATTTTATAAAATTTTGTTATTACTGTTTAATTATTTTAAAACTTTCACTAGATCCATTTTTAAAACTAATTTTCACAAAATAAATCCCACTATTTATATTTGCTGGGGTTACTGATATTTTGGAATCTGCGATAATATAATCTTGCTCCAGAACTTGTTTTCCACTTGCATCAAAAACGGACACTTTTACAGAATCGGAAAAAGTATTTTGAAACTCAATCTCAAAATGATTGATAAATGGATTTGAATAAACCATGTATGATTTATTTATCATTAAATCAAATTCCGGATTACCTAGAGTAGCATTGAAATTTCCTGCTTCATTGTTATTTTTATCCAATGACGTAACTACAAAATACTTTGTGTCTATTAAGGCTTGCGAAACAACCAATTCATTTCCCACAACAATATCTATTATCTTTGAACCATCATCTTTATTGGTTATGGCTTCAGCAGCGCTATTAAAAGCATAAACAACATATTTTATAGGTAAATCTCCATCTGACGCTACAGCGGGAGTATCCCATGTTAATGTTGAATTGACAAATCGAATATTTTCAGGAGCATTAGGACAAATAACATCTTTACCTGCAATTGGCGGTGCAAATGATTTGTATTTGTATTGATTGCTATTTAAAACATCATTAATAGTTTTTGAATTGCCTTTTATACTAGCGTAATTGTATGAAATTTGTCCAAAAGTAGCATCCATTGATGCGGCTCTATTTTGAATAAATTGATTTTGTATTTCACTTGCTGCCCAATTATTTGTATCAGTCATTTTGTAATAAGCCTGACTAATATACAATTGTTTACCACTAGCTTTAGCTTGATCATTCCACCATTTTGACAGCGCCACATAATCTTGAGCTCCGGTAATTTTCCAATACAATTGAGGCGCCAAGTAATCTACCTTACCTGAGTTCAACCACGCTATTGCATCACAATAAAGAGCCGAATATGCTGAATTTCCAGAAATTCCGGTAGGTATACCACTTTTCCAAATTCCTGCAGGACTCACGCCAAAAACGATGTTTTTATTTAAATTAGTATTTATAATCTGAATCGCATCATAAGTTCCAGCAATCATTTGATTTACGTTATCTCTTCTCCAATCGGCAATTGTAGCGATGTTGTTTGGATTATTATCAATGTAGGTTTGAGCATCTTGGTTTGTAGTCATTCCTCCATTGGGATAGAAATAATCATCAAAATGAATTCCATCAACATCATATCGTGTGGCAATATCTTGTACAATACTAATGATATAATTTTTTACTGCCGGTAAGCCTGGATTTAATATTTTTTGTGAATCAACTGATGACGTAAACCACCAAGTGGGTTGGGTAACAGTAATATGATTGACAGAAGTGGTGTATGCGGAGGTTGTTTTTGCTCGATATGGATTTAGCCAGGCATGTAAATCAAGTCCTCTTTTATGGGCTTCGGTTATAGCAAATGACAAAGGATCCCACAAAGGATTTGGTGCCAAACCTTGTGTTCCGGTCAAATAATATCCCCAAGGTTCAATACTTGAGTTATATAGGGCATCACACTCTGAACGAACTTGAAAAAAAACTGTGTTATAACCATTTGCCTTTACATTGTCCAAAATTGCAATTAATTCTGCTTGTTGTACTGCTGGTGTTGCCAATCGATTTGTAGGCCAATTTAAGCTGTAAACCGAGGCTAAAAAAACACCTCTCAAATCACGTTTTGGATTGCTTTTGCTAAACTCGGCATCCATTAAACATTGGGCTGTACTGCTAGTTAGCACACCAATAAAAAAAAGTAAAATAAGTGGGTAATTTTTTTTCATAATTAGTTGGTTTTAAATGGTTGTTTAACACAAAAATAACATAATACTTCTAATAAATACGTTTTACTGCATTTTTTTAAAAAATAAAAACCAAATAACGCAAAATAACGCAAAATTAACAACAGTTTTACGCAAATTAATACACTAACAATCAAAATGAGGGTTTGTTTCGAAAAAAAAATCTCAATAATTATCGTTACTCTAAAAAAAACTAATAACTAATTCATATTACCTCACAATAAGTAACTAAAAATAAAAGCATTAACCTAAATCTTTCAAAATATTCAAATAATGCAAAAACATGCAATATTACAATTACCACAACTCCGTAAAGTGTAGCTGCTTGAGCAAACGTCCCTGACTTTGCCCCCAAAAAATTAATCGACAAACAAAATAAAACAAGAAAACCTCGCAAATTGCGAGGTTTCTTTATTACGTAAAATCAAATCTAATTTATAAAAATAAGTACCGGTTTAAAATGAACACTTAATTCTCGATAGTAATAGATTTAGACTAATCAATAATTTATTCGACCATAATCTCGTCCACAAATAACCACGCCGATTGTCCTTCTCCCGGATGACCTTTTGGACACTGACCTAAATTCTTGGCTGTAACGCGCACAAACTTGGCTTTTTGCTCAGCAAACTGAGCTGTGAAATCTTTTATTTGAATGTCTTTTTCAGAAGCTGCAGTAGCATTTGTTACTGTTTTTACTTCTTTAAAAGTCATACCGTCTTGCGATATTTCGAATTTTACATATTGTGGCAAAAATATCCATTGGCTCCAATTTTGAATACAACCTAAAGTTATACTGCTTATTGGTGTATTTGTTCCTAAATCTATAGTGGCAATTAAATCATTTTCGTTAAATCCGTGCCATTGTTTACCTATGTCTTTTGTACCTCTAAAACCATCAATTAAAGTATTAACTCCGTTAGCGCGATAATGAGTGCTGCTGGCATTTGTATAACTTATTGTTTTTCCCGTAGCTTTATTAAACGTAAAAGATTGTTCTGCAGGTTTTGCACTTAATATTTTGCTGTTTAAAACCGTGATTGCTTTTACGGTCATAGAACTATTTACCACAAATGGTTTCTCATATTTAATACTACTTATCGACGGAGCACTTCCATCTGTTGTGTAATAAATTACAGCACCTACTTGATCTGTATCAAGTTCAATAAAAAGTTTGTTGTTTTCGACAACTGGCTTAATATCTACTTTGAAGTTTCCTTTTGAATAACGAATTCCTCTTTGCTCAAAACCTACTAAATGTGGCTGTAAACGCTCGGCAAAATTGTTCCAATCGCGTTGCTCTTTTTTAGACCACAATACTTCTGCCAATGCCAGCATACGAGGCAGAATCATATATTTTACATGTTCTGCTGTCGTAATATATTCTGTCCATAAGTTGGCTTGTGCGCCCAAAACACGTTTAGCCTCCTCTGAGGTTAGTTCTGCGGGAATTGGGTCGTAATTGTATACTTTTTTCAAGGTATTGAATCCGCCAATTGCAAGAGGTTCTGTTTCAGGATCGCCTTGATAATGGTCAAAATAGTAAGGAGTCCCTGGAGTCATAACTACATCATGTCCCATTTTAGCCGCTTCGATTCCGCCGGCTTCACCGCGCCAACTCATAACAGTTGCTTCTGGAGCCAATCCTCCTTCTAGAATTTCATCCCACCCAATCATTTTTCTATTTTTCGAAACCAAGAATTTTTCCATTCTGCGAATGAAGTAACTTTGCAATTCTTTCTCGTCTTTTAATTGTTCGGTTTTCATTCTCGCTTGACATTTAGCACAATGTTTCCAGCTTGTTTTGTCTACTTCATCTCCTCCAATATGAATATAATTTGAAGGAAAAATTGCCATCACTTCTGTCAATACATCTTCTAAGAATTTAAAAGCCTGATCGTTTCCTGCACAATAATTACTCTCGACTTTACTGGCTAAGAAATTTCCTGTTTGCGAAAAATTATTTTTCGAATTACAAGAGAGTTCCGGATATGCTGCCATTGCAGCTTCTGAGTGACCTGGCATTTCAATCTCTGGCACTACCGTAATGTTTCTTGTTTTGGCATAAGCCACAATTTCTTTGGCTTGTTCCTGAGTGTAATATCCACCGTAAGTCGATTTACTTCTATCGGCATTAAACTCTATTTCGGCCCAATTCCACGATTTTCCCCAATCATCAACTCTCCAAGCGGCTTGTTGCGTAAGTTTAGGATACTTTTTAATTTCTAAACGCCACCCTGCTCCATCGACTAAATGCCAGTGAAAAACATTCATTTTGTACGCTGCCAATAAATCAATAAATTCTTTTACCAATTCCGGCGAAGCAAAATGACGGCTTACATCAAGCATCATTCCTCTCCATTGAAAACGTGGGTAATCTTTTATTTCCATGCTCGGAATTTCAACCAAATCATTTGTACGGCTAAAAGGCAATGTTTGCAATAAAGACTGTACGCCATAGAACAATCCTTTTGATGTATTGGCTTTGATATGAATTGCTTTTGGATTTACAGAAAGTAAATATCCTTCGTCTCCAATTTCATTGATTTTTTCGATACTAAATACAATCTCTTTTCCGCTTGTTCTTGTATTGTTTAATTCAAATCCTGTAACTCGTTTTACATATTCTTTAAAAAAGTGAACTACTTTTTCGGCTGCTGCATCTTTCTTATCTACTTTTATAACCGTAGAATTATCAAAGGAAAAACTGCCTTGTTTGATTTCTAAACTTACGGGCTTTGGTATTATAGGAACCGATTTTTGTGCTTGTAAATGCATCGAAAATACCAATGCAACAGCTAAAATTAAATTTGTGGTTATTTTTTTGATTTTCATTATTGGATATAATTAGCTAAAAGTTAAGTGTTGTGGTTATTTTTTTTCACGCAGATTTGCTTCGCCTGTTCGCTATCTCTCGGGCTGCAGATCACGCAGATTTTTTATAATCTTTTTAATCTGTGAAATCTGTGGCAAAAAACATCGCAACGTTTAATCTATCCCGAAGCTTCCGGATTATATGTTTTATATTTTTTCACACATTGCAATCAACTTACAAAAGTGAATTTTTGAATTAAATAAATAAAAGACAGCCCAAATTGAACTGCCTTTATTATTTCTCGTTATTATTACTCTTTAAAATAATTAGCTCCCCACATTGTATATCTTTTTTTCATGGTTTCAATTTTTGTTTGAAACTCAGTCCAATTTTTACTCTCTTTTGGCGACCATAATACTTCGCTTAAAGCGCTTAAACGTGGGAATATCATATACTCTACTTTGGCAGGATTTGCCATATATTCTGTCCAGACATTTCCTTGCGCTCCCAAAACATATTTTGCTTGTTGCTCGTTCAGCTCTTTAGGAATTGGCTCGTAACTGTACACTTTTTCTAACGGTAAAAAACCGCCAATGGTAACTTCTTTTTCGTTTTTAGTTTGCGAATGATCTAGGTAAACGTGGCTTCCTGGCGTCATAATAACCTGATGATTTTCTTTTGCAGCAGCAATTCCACCCGCTTCTCCCTGCCAGCTCATTACGATTGCATTTGGTGCCAAACCTCCTTCTAAAATTTCATCCCAGCCTATTATGGTTCTTCCTTTTCCGTTTACATATTTTTCTATTCTTTGAATAAAATAACTCTGTAAACCGTGCTCATCTTTTAAGCCTTTTTCTTTTATCATTTTTTGGCAAAATTCACTTTTTTTCCAAGCATCTTTTGGAGCTTCATCTCCACCAATATGAATGTATTTTGACGGAAATAAAGCAATTACTTCATCCAAAACATCTTCTAGAAATTTAAACGTATTTTCAGTGGGAACAAAAACATCTGCATGTACGCCCCAAGTTTCCTGAACAATTTTATTTCTTCCGTTTGCCATTTCTTGTTTGCTCTTATCTGAAATCATATTATCAGGAAGATTCGTTTTCTGGTTAGGAAAACAGCTCAACTCAGGATAAGCAGCAATCGCCGCACCACTGTGTCCCGGCATTTCTATTTCCGGAATTACGGTAATAAATCTGTCAGAAGCATATTTTACAATATCTTTTACTTCTTCTTGTGTATAAAAACCACCTTCTGGTGTATTATCGCTCCCTTTACCCGGATATCTGCCTATGATACTTCCGTTTCTCTTTGAACCAATTTCGGTAAGTTTTGGATACTTTTTAATTTCAATTCTCCATCCTTGATCTTCGGTTAAATGCCAATGAAAATAATTCAATTTATGCAATGCCAAATAATCGATGTATTTTTTAACGAAGGCTACCGAGAAAAAGTGACGTCCAACATCGAGCATAGCTCCTCTGTAAGCAAAACGAGGTTCGTCTTTTACTGTTACTGATGCAATGGCTAGACTATTACTTTTTTCTGCAGGCAATAATTGAATAAGAGTTTGCATTCCGTAGAAAGTTCCTATTGGAGAATTTCCTATAATTTCGACACCATTTTTATCTGATATCAAACCATAACCTTCGCCTTTAAGTCCTGCAATATTTTTAAGGCTGCCTAATTTAATGTAGTTCTTACTGGCTTTTTTAGCAATAGCTAATTTAAAACCATAGTAATCGGATAAATAACTGTTTAAAAAAGCTGCCGTAGCATTATCTTCTTTATTGGTCACCACTAAACTAGTTTGCGCGTTAATCACAAAATTTCCCGCATTTTTAACCACTTTAACCGGTTGCGGAATGATATTTACTTCTTGTGCAAATGACAATGTACTGCATAAAAGAAGCGAAAAAAGAAATGACTTCACCATATTTTCTATTGAATTAATTATTGTTAAAACTATAAATCTTGCCGTGTGTACGATAACACCTTAAAAACAAAGCATAATAAATCTACCTAATATTTTAATCCCGATAACAATCAGGATAGATTTTAAGTCTAAAAAAGAAATATACTTTTGTACAAAATCAGCAAAGCAAGGAATTTTGGCAAAAGCTTATCTTCAAAAATGGTTTGCGCATTTTTGTCATCCCGAGGAACGAGGACACGAGCGTTAGCGAATTGGCGAAGCAATCTCTACAAGAAACTCCACAAAATAAGTTACCAATCTTTGTCGAGCTACTCACGGAGATCCCTCGTTCCTCGGGATGAAAAGATTGTGTTTAAACTTTGTTCCCGAAGTTTCGAGCTTCGGGAACAAGCGCTATAATTACGAGTAACTTAAATCTATTTTGTATACGCTACAGCGTGTTGTTTACTGCTTCCTAAACCATCCATTCCTAATTCTACTACATCTCCTGCTTTTAAGTAAATTGGTTCTGGCTTAATTCCTAAACCAACACCCGGAGGAGTTCCTGTACTAATGATATCGCCTGGAAGTAATGTCATGAACTGGCTTAAATAATGTACTAAAAATGGAATTTTGAATACCAGATTTGAGGTGTTGCTGTTTTGGAATTTTTTCCCGTTTACAGTTAACCACATTGGTATATTATTTACATCTTCAATTTCGTCCTGAGTTGCCAAAAAGGGTCCAAGTGGAGCAAATGTGTCGCTTCCTTTTCCTTTTGCCCATTGTCCGCCACGCTCGATCTGAAAAGCTCTTTCACTATAATCGTTAAGTAAAGCGTAACCGGCAACATAATCTAATGCCTCTGCTTCTTCGACATAACTTGCTTTTTTTCCTACTACAAAAGCCAATTCAATTTCCCAGTCTGTTTTTTCACTATTTTTTGGGATAATCAAATTATCATTAGGTCCACATAAAGATGTAGTTGATTTAAAAAAGATAATTGGCTCCGCCGGAATTGGTGCATTGGTTTCTAAGCAATGATCTACATAGTTTAATCCAATACAAATTATTTTTGAAGGTCGTGCCACCGGAGAACCTAAACGTACATTTGCATTAACTTCTGGCAATTGTGGATTACTTTCTAATGCTTTTTTTAATTTCTCTAATCCGTTTTCTTCAAAAAAAGCTTCGTTGTAATCTGTTACTATCGATGATACATCAAATCTTTTTTCGTCAATTAAAATACCTGGTTTTTCTTTACCAGCTTCTCCAAATCGTATTAGTTTCATTTTATTCTTATTTAATATATTATACTTCGTCTTATTTTTTCAAACAATTATTATTGTCACTTATTCAATTACATAAATCAATGCACTTCTCGCTCCATGCGCTCCAATTACTAATGATTGTTCGATGTCGGCTGTTTTGGATGGTCCTGCTATAAAAGCACCAAATCCTTCTTTTGACACCTCAACTTTTTCGTATGCCTGATGTAAAGTGTTTACAATATCCTTTTTCTCGATTACTAAAACCAAATGCTGACAAATAAAGGGAATAAGCCTGTTTATCATTTGACTTTCGTAAACCCAGATCGCACCATTTTCGGCTACTCCAATTGTTCCTTTAACATAGGCTTTTTCAACTTTTTCTAATTCAGATGCCGATAAAAAAGCAACTTGTTCATCGACTTCACCAAGTGCAGAAATAGTATTAACTACAAAACTCCCATTTTGCTTATCAGCGGTTAATTGTTGTTTTAGCACTGAAGTATCTGAGATCAATTCGGTTTTTCCGCCAATACTTTCCAAAACCGTTTTAAACTGCGCATACACATCATCATACTGAATCATAACGCTGCTATCAATAACTGGAATCTCGATAAATTCAGGCTGATTCATTGCTATGACATTCAATATGTTTTCTCTTGCACTCATTTTTTTATTCTCTTATTTTTAATTTTGGCTTTTCTTATTTTTTAAATACCAATCTCTAAAAGATTCTTTTGGAGGAGTTGGCATTTCTCTTTGTTTAAACCAAACATTAAATTTATTGTTGACCATAAAAGGAAATAGCTGCATACTCTTTCTTCCCATTTTACCCATCAATCGATAGATTTTAGGATTCGAGAACAAGAAATCCATTCCTTTCATGCTTATTTTTTTACTTCCTGCAACATAACCTTCTGAGACAATTACTTGTCGCCATTTCCACAATTGTTCGTGAATATTAATTTTTACCGGACATACGTTCGTACAACTTCCGCATAAGGTTGATGCAAAAGGCAAATCGGCATTGGCTTTCATATCTAAATTTGGATTTAGAATAGAACCAATTGGACCAGCGACGGCGGTATGATAACTATGTCCGCCACTTCTGCGATATACTGGACAGGTGTTGAAACATGCCGCACAGCGAATGCATTTTAAGGAGTTTCTAAAATCTTCTCTTCCCAATTGTTTACTGCGACCATTATCAACAATGACAATGTGCATTTCCTGATTGGGTCTTGGTTTATGAAAATGGCTCGAATAGGTTGTAATTGGCTGTCCTGTGGCGCTTCTGGCTAATAATCTCAAAAATACTGACAGATGCTCTGCTTTTGGAATTAATTTTTCAAAACCCATACACGCAATATGTACAGGCGCTGTATGTGCTCCCATATCGGCATTTCCTTCATTGGTACAAACTACAAAACCTCCTGTTTCTGCAATAGCAAAATTAACTCCTGTAATTGCTAAATCTGATTCTACAAACTTATTACGCAAGTGTTGTCTCGCTGCCTCGGTTAAATATTGCGGATCGTTATTTCCTTTTTCGGTTTGTAAATGCTCATGAAAAGTAGCACTTACATCTTCCTTTTTTAAATGTATTGCGGGCAGTACGATATGACTTGGCGGTTCTTTTCTGAACTGAACAATTCGTTCTCCAAGATCAGTATCAACTACTTCTATGCCGTTATGCTGTAAATATTCATTCAAATGACATTCTTCGGTAAGCATGCTCTTGCTTTTCACAATTTTCTGTATACCGTATTTTTTGATGATTTCATGAACGATTTCATTGTGTTCTTTGGCATCTGATGCCCAATGAATTTTTATACCATTGGCTGTAGCTTTTTCTTCAAATTCTTTTAAATAATTGGCAAGGTTAGAAAGTGTCGCGTTTTTAATCTGTGATCCCCACTCTCTTAATTGTTCCCATTCTGGTAAACCATGCGCTGCCTTGTCCCTTTTTTCACGAACAAACCACAAGGTTTCGTCGTGCCAATTGGTTCTAGGCTCGTCTGCTATAAACTTTTCCGCTAATGCAGCATGTTTTACCGTCATACTTCTTTATTTATTCTGTATTTTACTTGTCGCTCAGGTGTTATTTGTATTGCCTCCAGTTTTAACTGGAGGAGAAAAATTAGTAATCGATTCAGGCTTTAGCCAAACTTATTCATTTTGGCTAAAGCCCAAATCTAGATTTTATCTCTTACATCCAGCTAAAGCTGAATGCTATTCATTAACACACATAAACATAGATTTTAAAATTTCATAAAGACGTTTCATTCATTCAAAATAATCATGAGGTTGCTATCCTAAAAAAAAAATATGTTTCTCTTGAATTTCATTTCCACGGCTTAAACCTATGTTTTTATGTGTAATTTTTTCATAAAAAACCATTCAATATTTCAGCAATATGAATTGTTTTTGTTTTACTGCCTTGTCGCTTTAATATTCCTTCTAAATGCATTAAACAACTGGTATCGCCTCCGGTAATATAATCTACCTGATTATCTTCGTGTTCCTTTACTCTGTCCTTACCCATTTTTACGCTTACTGCTTCTTCAAATACACAAAAAGTACCTCCAAAACCACAACATTCGTCATTTCGTTTTGGCTTACTTAAGGTAATATCCTTCACCATTTTTAGTAATTGCTCTGGTTTCGAAAATTCAGGTAAAATTCTTTCTGTCATTGATGAAAGATGTAATCCTCTTTGTCCGTGACAGCTATTGTGCAATCCTACTTTAAAAGGAAAATTAGCATTAATACTTTCTACTTTTAAAACATCTGTTAAAAACTCTGTAAGTTCATAAACGGAGTTACGAATCTGTAAGGCTTCTTGCGGATTTTCGTCATCATGTAAATGTTCTTTTACGTGCAAAACGCAACTTCCGGATGGAGCTACTATATAATCGAATCCTGCAAAATTTTTAACGAAATTTTTATCGCAGCCTTTGCTTAAACTGGCAAAACCACTATTGGCCATTGGCTGACCGCAACAGGTTTGTTCTAAAGGGAAAGCAACATCACACCCCAGCTTTTCTAATAATTGCAGCGTAGCAATACCCACATTAGGGTAAAACTGATCTATATAGCAGGGTATGAATAAGGCAACTTTCATTCTAATTTAATTATTTAGTTTTATAAAACCTCCGTCTATAGGATAATCGCAACCGGTAACAAAACCAGATTCATCGCTGCATAAAAACAAAGCTAAAGCTGCAACTTCATCTGGTTTTGCCATACGTCCGATAGGCTGTGACTTTGATAATTTTTCGAACATTTCTGCTTCTTGACCCGGATAATTTTTAGCGATAAATCCGTCTACAAATGGTGTATGTACACGTGCGGGCGAAATTGAGTTACAACGAATATTCTCGCTCATATAATCTCTCGCTATTGATAAGGTCATCGCCATTACAGCACCTTTGGCTGTAGAATACGCAAATCGATCTGAGATTCCTACCCACGCCGCAATCGACGCCATATTTACAATTACACCTCCGCCAGAACTTCTAAATTGTGGTATTGCAGCATACAAACAATTGTATACACCTTTTACATTCACGCTCATCACTCGGTCAAAATCGGCTTCGGGAGTTGTATCTACTTTACCTACGTGAGCAATTCCTGCATTGTTTACCAAAATATTGATATTTCCGATTTTCTCGAATGTTGCAGTTACTTCTTGTTGATTAGCAACATTGCAAGCGTGCGAAAATACTTTTCCTCCATTTGCTTTTATTTCTTCGACAGCGCTTTTTGCACTTTCTTCTGTTAATTCGACAATATGAACTTCGGCTCCCTGCTTTGCAAATAAAACCGAAATGGCTTTTCCTATTCCGCTTCCGCCTCCGGTAACAACTGCTTTTTTATTTTGTAATGAAAACATATAATTAGATTTTTAAATCTTTAAAATTTAGCCATTTAGAGTTATAACTCTTAATTATTACAATGATACTCCACGTTTCCACGGAATAAAATCGTCTTGATTTAATAGTACTGCTTTTGGAATTATTTCACCGCTGGCAGCTTTGATACAGTATTCTAAAATATCTTCGCCCATTTCTTCAATGGTTTTTTCACCACTAATAATTGGACCGCAATCAATATCTATGATGTCGCTCATTTTTTTGGCTAAAACCGAATTTGTAGCCACTTTGATTACGGGACAAACCGGGTTTCCTGTTGGTGTTCCTAATCCTGTTGTAAACAATATTAGTGTTGCTCCAGATGCTGCTTTTCCTGTCGTTGCTTCTACATCGTTTCCTGGTGTACAAACTAAACTTAAACCTGCTTTTGTAGCTTGTTCTGTATAATCTAATACATCGATTACTGGTGCTGTTCCTCCTTTTTTGGCTGCGCCGGCACTTTTTATAGCATCGGTTATTAAGCCATCTTTAATGTTCCCTGGTGATGGATTCATATGAAATCCTGAACCTACTTTATGCGCCAATGCATCATAAGATTGCATTAAATCTATGAACTTTTTGGCTGTTTCTTCGGATGTACAACGATCAATAAGATTTTGTTCGACTCCGCACAATTCCGGAAATTCTGCCAGTAATACTTTACCTCCTAAAGCAACCAATAAATCTGATGTGTAACCTACTGCGGGATTTGCCGAAACTCCGCTAAAACCATCACTTCCTCCGCATTTAACTCCTAAACATAATGCGCTTAATGGTGCCGGAGTTCGTTCTTGTTTGTTTATTTCAATTAATCCTTCAAATGTTTTTTTAATGGCATCGGCTATTAATTGTTCTTCACTTTTTGATTGTTGTTGCTCAAAAATGTACAAAGGTTTATCAAAAGATGGATTTTGTTTTTTTACATCGTTTGTAAAATCCTGTACTTGCAAATGCTGACATCCTAAACTAAGCACGGTTATTCCTGCTACATTTGGATGATTTGCATATGATGCTAATAAAGCACTCAATGTAGCTGAATCTTGGCGCGTACCTCCACAACCTCCTTGATGATTTAAAAATTTTATACCGTCTACATTTTTAAAAACTTTATTTGTATAAGGCTCTGGAGTCAGTTGAACATCGATTGAGTCCAGACTTTTTCCGTTTCGATAAGCTTCAAGTAAAGCGTGGGTGTATTGTGTATATTTATCGGTCACGGAATATCCTAACTCGTTGTGTAAAGCTTCGCGTATGACATCCAGATTTCTGTTTTCGCAAAAAACTGTTGGTACAAATAACCAATAATTGGCGGTTCCTACACGACCGTCATTTCTTTTATATCCGTTAAAAGTTCTGTGCTTGTACTTTGAAACATCTGGTGCCTGCCATTCAAAATCAATATGACGATATTTATAAGGTTCTGCTGCGTGTTTAAGATTTTCGGTTGTCATTAAACTTCCTTTTGCAACATCACATTGTACTTTTCCAACCAAAACGCCGTACATAATAATTTCATCTCCTGCTTTCAAATTGGTTGTATAAAACTTATGCTTTGCCTTGATATTGTCTTGCAGTATATAAGTTTCGTTTTCAAAAACTACACTTTCTCCTTTAGACAAATCTGTTAAAGCCACCAGTACATTATCATCTGGGTGCATTTTTATTACCAATCTTTTACTTCCGTTTTCTAACATATTATATAAATAGAATTTATGCTTTATTTGTTTTATGTCCGTTAAATGCAAACAATAGAATTACGGAGAAACAGGTTAACGGAACTACGTAGCCGTACTGAATACTTCCTGTAATATCTGAAATCAATCCTAAAACCGGAGGAAGCAATGCCCCTCCAACAATTGACATTACGATCAATGAAGAACCAATTTTTGTATTATGTCCAAGTCCATCAATTCCCATTGAAAAAATGGTTGGAAACATAATACTCATAAAAAAGGCTATTGCTATTAAAGTATACACTACAATCATTCCTGTTCCTACTATGGCCAGAATTGATAGGCAAATGTTTATAATGGCATAAATGATTAATAATTTTCTAGGCTGAATATATTGCATGAAGAATGTTCCTGCAAAACGTCCAAGCATAAATGCTAAGCCAAAAAAGCCTAGATATTTGGCTGCAACACCTTCTTCAAGACCTGCCGAAGTGGTTGCCATTTTAATAAAAAAACTGGCAACGCAAACTTGTGCTCCTACATAAAAAAACTGTGCTAATATTCCCCAACGCAAACGCATTGATTTTAAAGCTCCTGCAAAACTTGCACCGTCTACACCTTCTTTATCTTCGTCTTTTACATCTGGCATATTGGTGAAATAAAACAAAACCGCTACTGCCAAAATAATTAGTCCTAAAACTAAATACGGCATTTTTACACTTGCTGCTTCTTCTAAAACATAAGCGTGTAATTCTGCCGGTGCCATAGCATCCATTTGAGTTTGAGTTAGATTTTTTCCCGATAAAATCATCGGACCAATATAAGCCGGAGCAATAAAAGCGGCCAATCCGTTAAAGGATTGAGAGAAATTTAATCTTTTGGTTGCTGTTTCTGCCGGGCCTAATATGGTTACATATGGGTTTGCTGCTGTCTCTAAAAAAGTAAGTCCGCAGGCAATAACAAATAAAGCTCCCAAAAAGTAAATATACTGTAGTGAATTTGCGGCCGGAACAAACAAAATCGAACCTATACCAAATAGTATTAACCCAATCATTATTCCTGATTTGTAACCGTATTTTCGCATGATATATCCTGCAGGCAACGCCATAACAAAATAGGCTATAAATACAGATGAATCTATTAAAGACGATTCTAAGTCTGTAAGATTAAATGCTTTTCGTAAATGTGGAATTAGTATTGGATCCAGATTGTGTACAAATCCCCAGAAAAAGAATAAACTGGTAACTAATATAAAAGGAAAAAGCCATTTCTTATTTTCTTTTGTACCAGTCTCTTTTTGAACATCCAACTGCGTTATTAATGCCATATGCTTTTTATTAAAATTATACTTTTTTGCGATTATAAAAATATAATACTTAAAGTATAATTATTAATTCAATATTACCCTTGTTTAATTATTAATTGTCTATTGTGATAATTTTGAACAAAAATAAGGTGCATTTAAAAAGAATGTGGATAATATTGGTTTACAACTGATCCATCTTCAAACAGATCTATAATTGCATAACCAGGAGGTGTTTGTTTGTAATAGGTTTTTCCTGCTGAGTCTTTGTCTCCTGGTTCCCACCAAAAACCGCTCAAAGCACCATTACAGTAATAATGTACATTGTTGTAAATGGCTTCATCCAGTAAATGAATGTGTCCGCTTAAACAGGTTATTTTTTTGTCTTTGTGCTTATAAAAAAGATCGCTGATGTATTTAGAATCGGTATGGTTTCCTCCATCAACATGTGTGCATACCGCAAGAATAGGAAAATGACTCATGCAAACCACTGGCGTACCTACAGGAATACTTTGTAAATCCTTTTCTAGCCATAAACGCTGTTCATCGTCTAATGAACCTCCGCCATTATTACTGTCTAATATTACAAAATGCCATCCTTTTTTATCAAAACTATAATAGCGATTTGGGATTCCTAATTGCTTCACAACATAATCTTTCCCATACATATTATCTTGCTTGTTTGGGGCAGCCCACCACATATCATGATTTCCGAGGCAACTATGCATTTCAAAACCACTGATTCCTTTGGTTGTATCATTCCAAATTTTCCATAATTCATTTACTCTTTCGCGAGTAATATTATCATAATCTGCTGCAAAAATGGAATCTCCACCGTTGAGAAAAAAATCGACTTTGTGTTTCTTGATTTCTTCTAAGCATTTCTCAAATCGATCTGGTGCATTTTCTTCTGGTCGAATGTGTACATCGGTAATATGTGCAATGCGTAAAACTCTTTTGGATTTAGTGCTTTTCTCTGCTGCAGAAATAATAGAAGTCGAACCAGTTAGCGCAACAGTACCGGCTGTTAATCCAATATATTTTAATAAATCTCTTCTTTTCATTTTGTAGTTTGTGTGTTATAATTTCTCTCGCAGATCTAGCAGATTTTATTTTATGATTTTTAATTCTACATACCTCTTTTGCAAATAATTGAATAGCCTCCAGTTTTAACTGGAGGAATAAATTGGCAACAAAAAGGGCTTTAGCCAAACTCTTAAATTTTGGCTAAAGCCCTAAATATCATTTTTACTATTTACATCCAGCTAAAGCTGGACGCTATTCATACACATAGCAACCTAAGTATACTTTAAACAAGTGAAACGCCTTTTTGAGAATTCTAAATCTATGTTTCTATGTGTTAAAATTATTTACACGAAGTGATCCAACACTAATAAATTCAATATTTATTTCACTGAATAAGGTCTGTCTTTTGGAGCAACTCCCCAAGTTTTAGAAGGCTTATCTCCCATCGTAAAAATTAATTCGCCACCTTTCATAATGTCCGAATGAAGAATATAACTCTGTGTATAAGGTTTTCCGTTTAAAGTCGCTTTTTGAATGTAAATATTTTTTGTACTGTTGTTTAAAGCTTTTACAGTAAAACTTTTTCCATCGGCTAAATTTAATGTTGATTCATCCATACTTGGGCTTCCAAAAACATAAATTCCGTTGAATGGATTTACAGAATACATTCCCATTGCGCTCCAAATATACCAAGCGGACATTTGTCCAACATCTTCATTTCCGCACAATCCATCATGTTTATCACTGTATAAATTATCCACAATGTAACGTACTTTCTCTGCTGTTTTCCAAGGTTGTCCTACGAAATTATACAAATATGTAATGTGGTGGCTCGGCTCGTTTCCGTGTGCATATTGACCAATTAAACCTGTGATATCGCTTGAAGCTTCTGCTCCCATATCGCCAGTAATTTTAAATAAAGTATCAAGCTTTTTTGTGAATGATTTTTCTCCACCAAGCATTGCAATAAGCCCTTCAACATCCTGAGGTACTAACCACGTATATTGCCATGCATTTCCTTCAGAGAAATCGCCTTTTTCATGTATTGATTTAAAGGGATCGAATGGTGTTCTCCATTCTGTATCGCTTAATTTTGCGCGTACAAAACCAACTGAAGGATCATAATACTTTTTATAAGCTTTTGAACGGTTAAAGAAATAATTATAGTCTTCTGTCTTTCCCATTTTTTTTGCCATCATTGCAATAGCGCCATCAGAAATTGCATATTCCATACCATAAGATACTGATTCCCTCAAACTATCTCCCGGAATATACCCCAACTTTTTTACAAAATTAACCCCGCGATCGTCCTGCATTGCGGTTGCTTTTACAGCTTCGAAAGCTAATTCTCCGTCAATACCTTTAATGCCTTTTAAATACGCATCGGCAACAATTTGAATCGCACTGTTTCCTGGCATACAATAGGTTTCGTTCCCCATTAAATGCCAAACCGGAAGATGTCCTGTTTCTTTATAAATTGCCAACATCGAATTAACGATATCCGAAACTTTATCTGTTTGTGTTAACGTAAGTAATGGATTTGCTCCCCTGTAAGTATCCCACAACGAAAATGTGGTTAAATTGGTAAATCCTGCCGCTCTATGTACTTGTTTGTCTGAACCGTAATAATCGCCATTGCTGTCATTGTAAGTCGACGGTGCAATCATGGTGTGATATAAAGCGGTATAGAATGTTCTCATTTTGGCAATATCATTTGATTTTACCTGTATTTTATTCAGCTCTTTGTTCCATTTTTCATCTGCCTCAGCCGCAACTTTTTCAAAGTTCCAACCTGCAATTTCTTTCTTAATATTCATTAAAGCATTTTCCGTACTTACTGCCGAAATTCCTACTTTAATTTTAATCACTTCATCTTTTAAAGTCGAAAACTGAAGTACTGCTTTGGCACTATCTCCCAAAACTACTTTATTGATCATCTCTCTTGTATTATTGTACAATTGGATTTTTTTGGCCGGTTTTGATAAAATTGCTACAAAATAAATGCGCTGATCTGCAGCCCAACCTTTCGAGAAACGATATCCTTCGATCAAAGTATCATTTTTTACTTTGATATAAGTATCTACAGCTTTGTCCCATCCAATTCCTTCTACCAGATCTAAAATGATATGTGATTTATCTGAAGCAGGAAAAGTATATTTTTGAAAACCAACCCTTTCCGAAGCTGTCATTTCGGCTTTAATTCCGTTTTTCTTTAAAATAACAGAATAATAACCCGGTTTTGCAACTTCGTCTTTATGATCGAAACCTGAGATATAACCGTTTTCCATGTCTTTGGCTGTTCCTTTTTTCAAGTTGATTTTACCTACGGCAGGCATAAAAAGTAAATCTCCAAGATCTCCAATTCCCGTTCCGCTTAAATGTGTGTGCGAAAATCCAATAATTGTTGGGTCAGAATAATGATACCCCGAACACCAATCCCAACCTTGCGAGATATTGACTGGCCCTAATTGAACTGCTCCAAAAGGAACATTTGCACCCATAAAAACATGTCCGTGAAATCCTGTTCCAATAAACGGATCTACATATTGCGTTAAATTTTGTTTATTAGTCTGACTTTGCATTTGCAGGCAGCAAAGGCCTAAAATTGCAAAAAATGTTGATTTTAAATTTTTATTCATATTATTTTAATTTGATATATCTTATTGTAATCTGAAAAAGTTTTTTTTCCACAACCCGAGCGATAGCGAACAGGCGAAACAATTGCACTAATTAGCACTAATTAGCACTAATTAGCACTAATTTCTAGCAGAGCAAACCTGAGCACTTTATATAATCTTTACTCTATAATCTTGCTTCTTGCTTTTATAATCTTGCCTCTACATTCTCTACTTCACAATCTCAAAACTCGTCTCTAACATTGCATCTCTTGAATTCGAACCAATTTTTACATTGTATTTTCCTTCGTATATTTTGAATTGTTTTTTAGTATCGTCCCATTTTTGAAGTTCTTGCAACGGAATTTCTAACGTAACAATTTGAGATTTTCCTTTAGTGATTAATGTTCTTTTAAAAGCTTTTAATTCTTTCAACGGCATTCTATCTACATTTGGATATTCTATATATACTTGAGAAACTTCATCGGCATCATAATTTCCTGTATTTTCAATTTTGATTTGCATCGAAATTTTATCTGATGTTGTTTTTGTATTCTCTGGTTTCTGAATCCAATTGTATCCAAAAGTGGTATAGCTTAGTCCAAATCCAAACGGATATTGTACTTCTTTATCGAAATAACGGTACGTTCTTCCTGCCATTGCATAGCTATTATAATCAGGTAAATCGCTGAATGATTTGTAAAAGCTAACCGGTAAATGTCCTGATGGAGAAACTTTCCCGAAAAGAAGATTAGCCAAAGCAGTTCCTCCTTGTTCTCCCGGATACCAAGCAAAAACGATTGCATCAACATAAGGCTCAATTGCCGAAATATCAACTGCGCTTCCGCCCGTTACTACTGCTACAAGTGGCGATTTAGTTCCTTTACGAAGTGCTTTTATGTATGCGATATGCGAAGCCGGTAAATCCATATTTTTTCTGTCACCTTTTCCATCAGCTAAAAAAGCATCGCCTTCTTCACCTTCATAAACTGGTGTAAAACCAATTACGGCAATAGTCAAATCGGCCATAGAAGCTGCCCAAACACCACCAAAGTTTTTGGTATCCGTAAAATCGCAACCCATATCATATTCTACACGAGTATCGGGATCTACAGCTCCTGCAATTCCTTCTACAAAATTTACGGCTTTATCTGTGATTCCGTGATAATTGCCTAATAAAGCATCTAGTGAAGCTGCATTTGGCCCAACGACAACCATCGATTTATAATCTTCTTTTTTCAGCGGAAGCAGTTTTGTTTTCTTCTCTCCTACTTCGCCATTCTTTAACAGAACCATACTTTGTTCTGCCATTTTTCGGCTTAAATTTCGGTGATACGTATTTGCGATACTGTCTATACCATATTTTCGATACGGATTATCTTCGGCTTTGTCGTAAAATCCTAATTTGAATTGTGTACGCAAGGTTGGCGCAAGGGCGTTATCAATATCTTTTTGAGTAATTAGTTTTTGATTCAAGGCGTTGATCGCATCTTTTTGCAACAATCCGCTGCAATCCATATTTACTCCCGCTTTGATTGCTTCGGCAGCAACGGTTACGCTATTTGGTAAAGTTTTATGACTTTCGTAAATATCTTGAAGTGCCCAACAATCGGTAACTACGTGACCACCAAATTTCCATTCATTACGTAAAATGTCTTTTAATAATGTTTTACCTGTACAGCAAGGTTCTGAATTTACGCGATTGTAAGCACACATTACCGTTTCTACTTTGGCATCAACTAATTTTTTGAAAGCGTATAAATAAGTTTCTCTCAAATCTTTTTCGTCTACAATAACATCAATAGAATGTCTGTTTTTTTCAGGGCCGCTGTGTACTGCAAAATGTTTGGCACAAGCTGCCGCTTTCATGTATTTTGAGTCTGTTCCCTGCAAACCTTTTACATAAGCAGTTCCCATTTTTCCAGTTAAGAATGGATCTTCGCCATAGGTTTCTTGTCCTCTTCCCCAACGCGGATCTCTAAAAATATTAATGTTTGGTGACCAGAAATTCAGTCCCATATATTGCAAACGACGATCTTTGGCTACAGCCATATTATTTTTGGCTCTGGCTTCGGTCGAAATTGCATTTGCTACTTCATTTAATAAATTATCATTAAAAGAAGCTGCCATTCCTAATGCCTGTGGAAAAACGGTTGCTTTTCCGGCTCTTGCTACTCCATGCAGCGATTCGTTCCACCAATTGTACTGCGGAATATCTAATCGTTTTACGGCTTTGCTTTCGAATCCTAATAAAGAGATTTTCTCTTCAATAGTTAATTGTTTCAGTAAATCGTCGACTCTTTTATCTATCGATAAATTTTGATTTTTATAGGCATATGTTTTTTGCTGTGCAGAAGTTATTCCAACACAGAAGCAAAAAAACAGTACAAATCGGTAATTTCTTAAACAATTCATTATTGAGGTTTTTAATTTTATTATCGTATTTCTTTTTTTACTAAATCGTTTTATCAATTAAAGCAAGTGGCTGTAAAATTCGGTTATACCAATTGTTTTTAAAAACTATAACTTACTTTGATTCAAAGAATAAACATTCTTCGCTATTGCTTAATTTGAAATATTTCGGAAATTTAAAGATATAATATCTTTTTGATTAAATAATACTCCGATTTTATCTAAATTTAGGTTGCAATTGCCCTTACTTTATGTTAAAAAAATAAAAAAAGAGATATCTCTTACGAAATATCTCGCTTAAATAAATGTAATCCTAAATTGAAGTTATATAAAAATCTAACGCTGCAAAAAAGGTGAAGTTGATAATTTTCTTATCAACTTCACCTTTCTGTGAAATTTCTTATTTATTAAGATTTTCGAACATGACAATTACGGTGTACAAAACTCCTGCCTCACCTCTAAAAGTTCCTGATCCTCTTGGCTCATTTTTTATCGAATACCATTCGTAAAAACCATTATTATCTTTTACACGTTTTAGCATTGACTGCACTTCTCTGTAAGCTTCTTCGACATATCCGTATTTAATTAATTGTTGTATTGTTCTTGCGCCAAACCAAGTCCAGTCGCCACCATTTTGATAACTGTAAACCGGATTCATAATTTTATTTGCAAAAAATCCGTTTGGATAAGGCGGATAAAGTGTTAAACCAATAGAGGGAGCTCCCGCTTCTTTTACTCTTTTTACCATTTCGTCAAGAGATGCTTTTACCTCAGCTTTGCTCAGTAATCCTGCTTCCATTGCTACCGTTGTTCCACCAAAATAGTAAATATTATTTTCGTCGAAATCTGCTGGAAAAGGGGAACCGTTTAAATACAAATGCGGAATATATTTTTGCTTTTTGGTGTCCCAAAGGTAAGTTCTGGTATTTTTAGCTACGTCTGTTTTAATTTTTTCCCATTTTGTTTTTGTTGATGGAATGATTTCCATTAAGTTATTTAACGCGACAATAAACATAGCATTATCATAAATATCACAAGCCATATGTGTGTTTCCGTCAAGATCAACTCCATAACCATCTTCTGGCTGTACATCACCCCAATCTGCTGTTGTTGCGCCTGTAATTAAGCCATATTGTGTTGTGTAGCGGTTTTTCATTAAAAAATCCATTGCCCACTCTAATCTTTTTGCAACGGTTTTATCTCCTACTTTTTCGGTTAGGATCGATTTATCGCCTGTTAGTTTTATGTATTTATAAACGGCTTGTACCAATGAGGTTTCCTG
>Ga0302173_10000028_pt1 | contig 66500 bp, 50 predicted proteins | sample I_Fen_N3_1_FD_198785 | JGI IMG/M metagenome (GOLD analysis project Ga0302173, IMG submission 198785) | Peat permafrost microbial communities from Stordalen Mire near Abisko, Sweden - I_Fen_N3_1 | ecosystem: Environmental > Terrestrial > Soil > Wetlands > Permafrost | place: Sweden: Abisko... | reverse complement strand
TAAATCTATATACCTCTATCTTAACTTTATCTTAGCTTTATAATTTATATCTTTAATACACTCTTATTGTACCTTTTTTCATATTGTAAACGCATTCTCTTAATTATTCAGTTCTATCTGTAATGTTACTTAAATGTTACTAATATTTTTATTTAATTAAAAAAGGTTAATAAATCGAATCGAAATATTAACTTTTAAACTTCTTATTATATTTAGATATATAAAATATGTTAATAATAAAAGGAACTGACATTTTGTTTCTAGTCAGTTCCTTTTATTGTTATCTTATTTATATACTAGCTGAGTAAGTGATTCACACCAAATCATTTCAAATGAGGTTAACTCGTATACACGAGTTAACTAAGTTCGAGGACCCAAATCAAAGATTTGGACTCTCACTTATCTACTTGCTCACAGAGTAAGTTCGAATAGCTAAATCAAAGATTTAGATTCTTACTTAACCCAAGCTCCATTAGCACCTAATACGTATCCACTAACTGTTGTATTAGCTAACATTGCTCCTGATTCATTACAGTAGTACCAAGTTCCGTTGTCATTAACCCAACCAGTTTGCATTACTCCTGTTGCATTCAAGTAATACCAAGTAGTTCCATCTTGATACCAAGCTGTAGCTTTAGTTCCATCTGCTTTAACAAAAGACCAAGTTCCATTAGTAGCTTGCACCCAACCTGCTTTTGTAGCTGTAGTTGCTGCAACAGTTGTAGTTGTTGCAACAGTAGTAGCTTTTGCAGTAGTATCATCTTTTTTATCTCCTGCTGGAGCCCCTGGAGTTATAATTGAATAATTACCATCATCTTTATTCCAAACACCTGCGAATATTGGTAAGCAAGCGTTTATCTTGTTCATGCCTCCATCTACTTTATATAGTTTTTGCCATGAACTATCTTTAGCAATAAATTCTTCAATATATCCATCATGTGATAAAGCATAAAAATCTCCTGCCCCTATTGCATAAGCATATGTGTCAGGATTACTTGCATCAACATATGCAACTTCTACAGAATCTGCATCATCTACGTCTGTATAGTTATAGCCATCTTTTGTTTTGAAGTTTACAGTTTCAGCAAATTGCTTTTTATTAGCCAAATCATGATATTGACTTACAATGTATCCTTGAGATCCACCTGAAAACCAACCATATCCATGTGAATTACTATCTGCATTAGCTGCATCGCTTAATCCAAAGAAGTGTTGAACTGTACCATCATCCTTTGTCATAAAGTATGTTTTTGCATCTTTAGCATATTTAATTCCATCTTTAGAATCTGAAGATTGAGCTTTAGAAATTCTTTGCATTACTGTTATAGCACCAGTACTAGCATCTTGCTTATGCTTGTTGTTTGCTGAACCAAAGTATAATTTACTTGTTAAATTAACTTTAGTTGCCCAATTATCTGTTGTTCCCCATATTGAAAGGTCTGCTGTTCTAGTTATATAATCATTACCTTCATCATTTAATCCATTAACTTTAGTACCTACGATTTGTGCTTTTATTTCATACGCAGTACCATCTACAGCTAATTTATACGTATCTTCTGTATTTTTAACAATAACACTAGCCCCTGTTGTATTATATACACCAATATTCCCTAAGTTATAATCTGCATCAATATATTTTCCTTTATCATCAGAGAAAACTGTAGAATATGTCTCTCCGTTTGTTCTAGCTGTTTCTAATTTATAGTTATATCTTCTCCATGTACCTGTAGCACCATATAGAGTTTGAATTTTACCATGATCTATTTCTGCAGTAATAGTACCAGCAGAAAAATCTTTATCAAATCTTCCATCATTATCTGACTTAATTGCTTTTCTTGCAGCTGATTCTGCATCATCATCTACATTTCCCTTAATATCTTCATCTGTTTTTTCACCATTTGCCACATTTACATAATAGTCTCCATCAGCCATTTCTAAATAAGTCTTACCATCATACTTATATATGTCACCAAATGTGTCACCTGGTTCAGCATTATCTAATTTAGTATATTTTCCATCTTTATAAGTATAAACAGCTTCATCTTTATCATTTAATTCTGCATCAAGATAAGTTGTTGGACCATCTACCTTCATTTGATATACAGTACCTTCTTCTGCAGCAACCTTTTTAACATCTGCAGCCATAGCTGGAACCATTGATACAATAGATGCAGCTGTTACTAGTAAACTTGTAATCTTTGTAGCTCTTTTTAACATAATTCTTATTTCCCCCTATTATTTTATTAATTTTAAGTATGTTAGTATTTCTCGAGTAAAACCAAGTAAATATATACGTTTATAAAATATGTAGTATTCACCAATTCAAAACAGAGAAATAACTAAAATAATAATACAGTCATTATTTCTTTAATAAATATGATCACTAGAAATATATCTTATCTCTATTATCACTTATCTATCATACCTCCGCCTCCATGAAAACGCATTCAAACAATTAATCAATTTTACTAATTATTTTGACCATTTTATGCATTTACTTTTAAAAAATAAATACACATTAACAAATTAATGTTGAATATTAATTTTTTATAATAAATACAAAAAAATCAAACCTTGTAGTCGGCTTTAATAGCCAAGTCGTTACAAAATACTGGGCAAAAAAACAGCTTCAAGGTTAATTTGAACCTTGAAGCTGTTTAAAAACTCGCAACTATTTAAATATGATTAAGCATACTCGAATGTAATATAATAAAGATTAACTTCATGAGGTGAAAGACAGCTTTCCAATTTTAATTCATCTATACTTTCTACATTATTATTGTACTAAAATTAATGTTCTATTATATGGTGCACTACTAAGCAATGTATCCATAGATGGTGGGAAATATGATGAACTATATTGATAAGTTAGTTCAATATCATGAGAACCTGGCTTTAATCCACCTTCTTTTCTAACAGTAAGAGTTGCTGGCTCTAAAAGCCCCCAATGAACATTTCCCAATGTAAGCATCTCTTCTTGCTCATAAGTTATATCATTTATAGTCCATGTAATTTGATTTCCTGAAAAAGTTTCTCCATCTACTGTAATAGTAGCTGGGCGTAACTGTGAAAGCCAAAGTCCTCTGTAATATAGAGATCTAATATTAAACTGAAAACCAGTATTTTTTCCTTGATTTACAACATTTCTAAAGCCTCTTGATTGTATACATTCTTTTTCTAACATACTTTTTCTCCTTTCCCTATTCTCCTAACAATTTCTTCATCATTATGTGTTGTCTTCTTATTTGCGTAGAAGCATATCCAGTAACCTTTGCATGTGGTCCTTCATATTCACTTAACATATACCCATCCCAATTATGTTCTATTAAAGTCTTTATTATTTTTTCATAAGGAATTGTAACTTCTTCACAATCTTCTGACATCTTTATAAATTTTGCATGACAACAATATACATATGGTAGTAATGGAATTACGTCTTCTACTTCACTATGATCTCCTTGAGGCATGATAAAATCATCTGGTCCAAACTCGCTAGCCTCTAAATAATTGGTTTGGAATACACCAAAATCAATGTTCAAGCCAAAATATTTAGTACCTGTTTCTTCAATAAATTCTACAAACTCCTTAACCATTTTAGATTTTAAAAGAGTAGGAGCATGAATTTCAGGACACATACGAACATTATATTTTTCAGCTATAGGTAGCGCCATTTTTATAAACTCTCTCCAATTTGTTACAGGAGTTAAATCATCATCAATAACACCTAATTTAGTCCGAAGAACAGTAAACCCTAATCTATTTGCAATCTTAAAATCACGTTCTAACATAATAAGTGATTCTTCAGATGTAATTTCTCTGCCTTGATACAAACGAGAATCTACCCAATGTCCATACTCAACTGGTACAATATCAAACTTTTCAATAAGTCTATCCCAGTTTTGAAGCCATTCTTTACTAGGGTTAGGATAACCTTCAATATGTGAGTTTGCTAAAATTTCCAAGCCTCTTGCACCAATATCATTCATTTCTGAAAACATATCTTCTAAATTCATAGATACACCATAATCTCCGTTATAACTGTAAAGAGATACGCCTCTTTTAGGTTTACATTCTTTTTTAAGTTCATTATTCATATTATAGAAATCCTCCTTTTTTATAACCCTTTATATTAGACTTTTACTCAGCAATTACCATAATTCAAGATAATTAATTCTAGTTATAATTTATAACTCTTATGCCATCTTTATTCTACACTTTTAGCCACTGTAAACGCATTCTTTTAATTGTTCAGTTCTATGTCATAATATAACTAAAATTAAAGGCTCTATCTTTTATCACAAATTAGATTAATAAATATATTAGAAATATTAACTTTTATGATTTTATTACTATAAAATTCCCAGTAAAGATAGTAGCAATTCTAAATGATTAATATCTTCTTAAAGAATTGAGTAGGATGAAAACAATTATTTTGTTTTTCGACCTCTCACACCACCATACGTACAGTTTGGCATACGGCGGTTCATTAAGCTAATTCTTAATTTTATTCATATTTTTCTTTACAAAAAAATGGTCTGTGGCAAAGCTAATTCAGTTAGTTCTGCCACAGACCATTTATAAAAATCATTTAAATTTACTATTATTATTTAATTTTGATTAATCTTAATTATTATTACAGCCAACTTACTATCTCTTTTTTAGAACTACTTGTTCCTTCTCTTACATAAACTAATTTATCACATTTTGCGGTATTTGTAACAATCATTAAAACTGTTGTTTTGTACCCATTATTTAATATTTTTTCTTTATTAAATCTAACTAATGGTGTACCTTCTTTAACTATAGTATCTTCTTTTATTAATAATTCAAATCCATCACCATTCATTGAAACTGTATCTATACCGATATGTATTAGAATTTCCATATCATTAGAAAGTTGCAAACCTATAGCATGTTTCATCTTTTCAGATGCACTTATAACCTTACAATTTGCTGGTGCTACTATTATTTCTCCTTCTGGCTCAATAGCTACTCCATCACCAAGCGCCTTAGATGAAAACATCTCATCATCAACTTCTTCTATATTGATTATTTTTCCTTCAACAGGCGCCATAAGATAACTAGAAGCCTCAATTTTATCTACTGTATTGGATTTCTTAAATAAATTTTTAAACATACATTCCTCCACTAAAAGTTTTCACCATTAGATTCAATTACTTTTTTATACCAAGAAAATGATTTCTTCTTTGTTCTTTTTAAAGTACCATTACCATCATTATCTAAGTCCACATAAATAAATCCATATCTTTTTGACATTTCTCCAGAACTTGCACTAGTTAAATCAATAGTTCCCCAACTTAAGTAGCCAATAATATCAACCCCGTCAATAATGGCTTCTTTTAATTGTTCAATATGCTTTTTGTGATAATCAATTCTATAGTCATCAATAATCTCACCATCACCATTTATTTCGTCTGTTGTTCCTAGTCCATTCTCTACAATAAATAGTGGTTTATGATATCTATCGTATAATTCATTAAGTGTAATTCTTAAACCAACAGGATCAATTTGCCATCCCCATGATGTAGTTTCTAAATATGGATTAACTAAAGAATTTGCTATATTCCCACTTGTAGTTTTTTCATCTGTTAATACATGTTTAACCACTCTTGATGAATAATAACTTAGTGATAGAAAATCACAAGTATTTTCTTTTAAAAGTATTTTATCCTCTTCTGTAATATTTAATTTAATATTTTTTTCTTCAAATAGACGTTTACTATAGAATGGATATTCTCCAAAAAACTGTACATCACAAAATAGATAATCATCTCTATCATGGTTAATTCCTTCTAAAACATCTTCAGGATTACAAGAATACGGATAATACTTTCCCGCACCCAACATGCTTCCTATTTGAAATTTTGGATTGATTGATTTAGCTATTTTCTTTGCAAGTGCATTAGCAACCAATTGATTATGTGCTGCTTGATATATAAGTTGATTTTTATTTTCAACATTGTTAACGTTTATGAATCCACCAACTATTGGATGATGCACAAGCATATTAATTTCATTAATTGGTATCCAATATATTACGTCATCTTTGAAATATTTAAAAACTGCCTTGCAATAGTTCCCAAAGAAATCAATTAATTTTCTATTTCCCCATCCTCCGTAATTTATATACAAATTAGCTGGAGTATCAAAATGATTTAATGTAATTACTGGCTCTATATTATATTTTTTGCATTCATTAATTACATTTTTATAAAACTCTAATCCCTTAATATTTGGAGTACTTTCATCTCCATTTGGGAATATTCTAGCCCAATTAATTGAAGTTCTTAATGCTTTAATTCCAAGTTCAGCGAGCATTGCTATATCTTCTTTATATTTATGATAAAAATCTATAGATTGATGACTTGGATAATAATCATAAGACAGCTTCCCAGATATAGCATCATCTATCTTTGCCATACCATCCCAACGTCCACGTTTTGCATCTGGCAAATAGTCACTTAAAGTCATCCCCTTACCATCTTCTTTGTAAGCACCTTCACATTGTCCAGCTGATAATGCTGCTCCCCATAAAAAGTTCTCTTTAAAACAAACTGTATTCATTTTTCCATCCACCTATTCTTACATTTTTGTTAGTTCATTTTTTTGATTATCACTATATAATACATATCCTAATATTGTCGAAACCACAAATGTTATAGCCATAACAGCTACGATTATGATTAGATCTAAAGGAGCACCTGTATTTCCAGCCTTTATAAAACTAGGAATTGCAAAAATTCCTTGTCCACTAATTTGATATAACCTTACATTATAAAAACCTATAACACCGCCTCCAATTGCAGATAAAGCGCATGCAATAACAAGAAATTTTTTAGATTTTAACAAAATACCATATAATGCAGGTTCTATAACTCCAACTAGAAAAGCTGATATAACTGCAGGGATTCCTATTTCTTTAATCTTTTCATTCTTGGTTTTTAATACTATACCCAAAACTATACCCGCAACTGCAAATGAATGTCCTGTAATCATTGGTAAAATCACATCAAATCCCATTGAGAAATAATTAGCAAACGCAATTGGTACAATAGCTCCATGAACACCAAACACTACCATTGGTATCCATAATCCCCCTAGTAATGCACTTACAATTGTAGGACTCACATTGTATGTTGCTAAGATAATCTTTCCAATAGCTTGACTTAATATAACTGTAAATGGTCCAATAACTAAGAAAGTAAATGGTACAATAATTAATAATGTAATAAATGGAACTCCAAAGCTACTAATAATCTGTGGAGTTATTTTTTTTGCATACTTTTCAATTTTAGAAGCAGAGTAACATGCCACAATAATAGGAATAATCGTTGACGAATAGCTCATTAGAAGAACTGGCAATCCAAATAATGTGGTATAAACAGAGGATTCAAATATCGTTCCAGTAAATACTGAATATAAAGGTTGACCTGATAAAATCCCATTAATATTTGGATATACTAATGTTCCTCCAAGTGCCATACCAGCAAAAATATTTAAATTAAATTTCTTTGCAGCAGTATACCCAATCATAACAGGGAAGAAGTACATTACACTATCAGCTAAAGAATACAATAACTTATATGTTCCATCATCATTAGTAAGCCATCCAACTGATAAGCATAATGCTAACACACCTTTTAAAATACCTGTTGCTGAAAGTACTCCAATAAGTGGAACCATAACACTTATAAAAATATCTAAAATCGCTCCAATAAATGATTTTTTCTTTGTATCTGTAGCTTCATTAGATTCTTCACTAATTCCTAAATCTTTCATTATTTGATCATAAACATGCTCTACATGATTTCCAATAACTACTTGATATTGACCTCCACTTTGTATGACTTGTAAAATACCTTCAGTTTTCTTTAATTTTTCTGTTTCCGCAATCGACTCATCTTTTAATGTAAATCTAAGACGTGTTGCACAATGAAGTAATTTAATAACATTTTCTTTTCCACCAACCATAGAAATAATTTCTTTTGATAAATTTTTATACATAATGCCACCTCATTTTTAAATTAGTAATTAATTGTAAGCGCTTTCAACTATACTATTATTATAACTTGAGCATATACATATAAAATATCACTAATTTCACCACTTAACTGGTATGATAATGATTTAATATTGATAACAAGAAGTGGTTGTTTAAAAAAGTATCATACAATTTGATACATATAACTACTATTAAATTTGCTGTATAGTTATATTAACAAATTCATGGGGATTTATTTTAATATCTATGTTGCACTTTTCTTTTTCACTATATAAATATTCAATTCTTCTAATAGGCTTTATACATTTTTTTAAATACACTACATCATCATGAAACAATTTGTCTTCATTTGTGTAACTATTTACTTCCTCTATAAAGCTTCCATTAAGTGGCCCAAGACGTTCTATTAATATTTTATAGTTTTTTTCTCTATTAATAATAATATTACTTAAGTCAATATTGTAAATATTCTCCTTACTTTTTTCGAATGCATTATAAATATTATATTTATGAAAGGTAATTGAATCATAATAATAACTAATTCCTAAATGTGCATAATTGTATACTAATATATTAATAATGCTCATATCTTTATTTTTACCAATAAAAATATTTTTATCTTCCTTAATCCTGTGTAGAAAATTCTTTGTTATAAACATAAACGCAAAATAGCCTGCCTTTGATAATCCGTTTATTGAAAGCAATCCTTTGCCACCAAATATTTCTCTTTCATAATTTATTTCATTTCTCAATAAATAATCAAAGAAATTTCCATAGCCAACAATACTGCAATTATCCATAATCTCTAAAATATTTTTTATTATAAATGTTCCTTTAAATGAAGTATCGTTAATAATATCATTATTTGAAAATGTTATATTAAAATCTACAATAACAATCTTTACATCAAAACCAATTAAATTTAATTCATTTTTTAAATCTGTTGTTTTTCTTCTCATAAAACTTGGGTCAGGTGATATCTTCTCTTCAAATTCATTTCCCTTTATCCCTCTATTTTCCTTATCAAACTGATACAAGGAAATACTTAAAAAATCAGGAAATACACCACTAGTTTTACTGTAACTATAAAAATCATTTATAAAAGGTTTATATAAGTTATCTATTCTTATTCCACCTGCTCCAATTTTTATATCTGAAATTACTTCTTTTATTAAAAATTTAAATTTCTCAAACATTTTAAAAAATTCTAACTGTTCATTTTTAGCTAGCTGGTTAACATATTTTTTATTATCTCCTTCACCCTTGCTAGATACTATATCTACAATCCATCTTTTTACTTCATCATTACCATATGTATATACAAAGTGCTTAAACAAACATTTCACTTTATTTAATAATATTTGCTCTTTTCCCAAAACTTCATGAATATTTATTTCAATATATATCTTAATATTCATTTTTAATAATTTCTTTATGATTAAATCAATCTTGAAAAAGTCATATGTACCATCAACAAACATAATATTGTTATCAAACCAACCATTAATTCTTGCATAAGAAAAACCTAGTGATTTTAATTCATCCATTTGAGAATATATTGGTTCTTGATATAAATCACCTATTTTCCCCAAACCAATTAGAAATTGATTGGAATCTGAATTTTCAAAATTTAGATCTTCTGTGTTAATTTTTATATTTTTACCTATAACATCTGCTTCTTTAAGAAATGTTTTTATTGTATTAAAATTTATATCATCTTCTTTAGAATTAAAGCTAACTGCCTCACATGGTTTAGAAGTTCGAAATTCCTTTGGTGTCATATTATATTTATTCTTAAAAATTCTATTAAAAGAATTAATATTAGTAAATCCAGCGGAAAAAGCTATATCTGTTATTGTTTTATCAGTACTAATTAATTCATGAGTAACTTTTTCCATTCTGCAGTTAACAACAAATTCATTTAAGTTTACCCCATTAATCTTTCTAAACATACGTGATAGATATTGTTCAGATACATATAGCTGTTTAGCAAGTTTACTTAATTTAATTTCATTTTCACAATTAGTCTTAACATACGCACTTAATGCTTCAATTTTATTGGATATAGTATCTGAAGATATTGATTTTTCTTTATGACAAAAATTCTCTTCTAACAAAGCTAAAATTTCAAAGTAATATTGAAAAACTCTAGAACGTGGCCTTTCATCCTTAAAAACATAATTTTGAATAATTTTTTGCAAAGCACTAATTATTGCTACTGATTTAGATGAGCCATTTCCCACTGAATCTCCTTCAAATACATAGTGATATTTATTAAGCTTATCCAATGAAATAGTATAATTGAGATTACATAAAAAAACTTTAGCATCATTAACAATCAGGTGTGATTGTTTTGCTTTAGGAATAATAACAAAGTCATCTTGTCTAAGTAATATAGTTTTATCCTCATAGGAAAAAGTGGCATCACCATTAAGTACATATAAGATATTTATTGATGTATCAAAAAATTGGAAGACCTGATTCTTTTTAATTATCTTAATACTAATATTTTCCCATGGTTTATCGAAATTCATATTGTTTCTCCCCTCTTACTTAATCATTTTTCTTAATAAATATTCTATTATTTATTTTCTTCTAAATTCTTTATTTTATAGTATTATCATATAACAAAAAACTAATAACTTACACGTTTCCTATATTATATTATCAATTATAAAATCATTAAAATTTAGCATAGTCTTTAATATCAAAATCTTATATTTAATAATTCACACTTAATTGTTACTACAAATAGATACTATTTTTCTAACCTCTTAGCAGTGTTCATTTTTGTATACATAAAAACTATAGTTCTTAATATAAATTGAGCTGTCACATTAAGAAATTTGTATACAATATATTGTTTGGTATATAAAACTCAAAACAATATATCACATCATTTACCCTTAATTTGACAGCTCCATCTTCTTTTTTATATATCTAATACTAATCGTACTCCACCATAAATCCCTGCATCATTTCCAAGCTTTGCAAGTTCAAATTTTGTGTTTTCACAGGCATGAAAGGCTTTTTCAATAAAGTATTTTCTAACTGCATTTACAAGAATCATTCCAGCTTTAGATACTCCTCCTCCTATAACGAAAATTTCTGGATCACATATACATGAAACAGTAGCAAGAGCACCACCCAATTTTTCTCCCAAATCTTCAACCAATTTATTAGCTAATTTATCTCCATCTTTAGCGGCATCAAATATTGTTTTTGCTGTAATTTCATTAATTTCTCTTAAAATTGAAGGGCTGTTATCAATACTTAAAAGTTTTGCTGATTCTTTTACAATTCCTGTAGCAGATGCATATTGTTCAAGGCATCCTGTTTTTCCACATCCACAAGTTTCTGTTTCATTCTTAACAACTTTAATATGACCGATTTCACCACCTGCACCATTTGTTCCTGAAATTATATTTCCATTAATTATAATTCCACCACCAACTCCTGTTCCAAGGGTTACCATTACTACATTCTTATAACCTTTTCCTCCACCTTGCCACATTTCTCCAAGAGCTGCAACATTAGCATCATTTCCTGCTTTTACTGGTAGATCAATCATTTCACTTAAAGTTTCCTCTACATTAAATATCCCCCATCCTAAGTTAACGCATTTTAGAACAGTTCCCTCACTACTAACAGGTCCTGGAACTCCAATTCCAACACCTACTACATCATTTTTATGTATATCTTTTTCTTTTAACTTGTCTTTTATTTCTTTTGCAATATCATCTAAAATATATTTACCATTTTCCTCTCTTCTAGTATCCACTTCCCACTTTTCTAACAGGGTCCCATCAACTTTAAACAACCCCATTTTTATTGTTGTTCCACCTATGTCTATTCCAAATCCATATTTTCTCATTTTCTTTACTTCCTCTCTATACTTTAATTTTAGTAAAATTCTAATTCATATAAGTTCTATATATTTTGCAATTATCAATGATCAATACTCAATGCTCAATTTTAGTTGAAATTCTAAAATAATTTCATATTAAATTAACAATTGATCATTAACAATTGATAATTGACAATCTATCATATATATAGTTTTCCTAACAAAAAGGAACTGACACCGCCAGTTCCCTTTAAATCTATTATAATTTTAATTAAAAAATATTATGGGTAAACACGCTATTTCTTATAGTTCTACTGGCTTACCAGTTTCTGATGATTTATAAATTGCTTCTAATATTTGAGTTACTACAAAAGCTTGTTCAGGTTTTACTAATGGTTCTGTATCATTTAATATACAATCAATCCATTGAGTAGCTTCTGCATCACGTTGAGCTAATGTTCCTGCTCCTTCAAAACCAAATACTCCGCCTGCATCTGAAGGTTGAGATTGAACTAATTTACCATGAGCAGCTTTATTAAATACAGTATATCCTTGATCTGCGAAAGCTAATCCAAACATTTCAGCTCCAGCATCTGTTCCACATAATGTTACTTGTGCTTCTTTTGGGTTAATCACGTTTAATGCCCATGCAGCTTCTAAATAAATAGTTGCACCATTTTCCATTTTAATAAATCCGAAAGCTGAATCTTCTACTTCATAAGTTTTTGGATCCCATGGTCCAAACATATTGCCTTCTGGGCCATGTTCTAATGTACCTAATTTTTGATAAACTGATCCAAATACAGTTTTTGGTTTGTAGTTATCCATAAACCATAATGTTAAATCTAATGCATGAGTTCCAATATCTATTAATGGACCTCCACCTTGCTTTGATTTATCTGGGAAAACTCCCCAAGTAGGAACTCCTCTACGTCTTACAGCATGAGCTTTTGCCATATAAATATCGCCTAATTCGCCATCTGCACATGCTGCTTTTGTTTCAAGTGAATCTGAACGGAAACGATTTTGATATCCAATTGTTAATTTCTTTCCTGTTCTCTTAGCTGCATCTAACATTAATTGTGCCTCAGCACTATTTATAGCCATTGGTTTTTCACACATAACATGTTTACCAGCTTCTAAAGAAGCCACTGTAATTTCTGAGTGAGATACATTTGGTGTTAAAACATGAATTACATCAATACTTTCATCTTTAATTAACTCATTATAATCAGTATATACTTTAGCATCTTCAGTACCATATTGCTTAGCAGCTTCTACTGCTCTTTCTTCAACGATGTCACAAAAAGCAACTAATTCTACCTTATTTGTTAACTTTGCTAATGCAGGAAAATGTTTTTGATTTGCAATTCCTCCACATCCAATAAAACCAATCTTTAATTTTTTCATATTAACTACCTCTTTCCATATATATTTTAATTATTTCAAAAGTTTTTAAATTTATATATTCTAAGAAACATATATGATAGCCTTATCATATATTCAAGATTAATTATCTATCCTTAAAACAAATTATATTTAACACATATTTTGTATCCCTTGGAACATCTTTATTGTACCCTTTTTGCTCTTGTAAACGCATTCTTTTAATTGTTCATTTTTGTTAATAATCTTGTTTAAATAATGTTTTTTTTGAATTGAGAAAAAAAATATTAATAAATTGATTAGAAATATTAATCTTTTTAATCTTTATATACCTTCCAATAAAACAAAAAAACAAGCATCCGCAATTGTTATTTTGCTTCTGATGCTCATTTATATTTTGAGATAATTTTATTCTTTTTTATATTGCAGAGATATCATCTTAATTTTTCTATTTCTTCTAATGTCAATCCAGTCTTTATAGCTATTGTTTCATTATCTAAAACATCCAATAAATTTTTTGCTATTTCTAAAATTCCTTTTTTCTACCTTTTTCTTTAAACCTTTATTCCTTCTTTTAAATATTTATTTAAACCTTTAAACCAATTTTCATTGTTAAAAAGGTTTATTGATATCTTTATAAACACATAGCTTTTTAATTTATAGCTTCTAAAACTAAATCTTTAAAAATATAACTGTGTGTATCTAGGGATTCTTTTATTACAGTTTCACTAATGAATTTTCTTTCATGCATATAATCATAAGCATCATATATACAAAGTAATGATGCATTTATGTTACATAAAGCTTCAGTTAAATTCTTTTCAAAATCTAAAAATTCTCTTTCTGAATTATTCCTAATAGCACATGATGGTTGACCAATCCATCTTATTCCACTATATTTTTTAACTTCATCATCTAAACCAATTTTTTGAATTTCTCCTTTTAATCCTTCTAAACCACCATCTCTATTTCCTTTAATCAATTCTTTTACATTTTTAAATTTTACATGTTCAAGTGAAATATTATTACTTTTCAAAAACTCTAATAACTCATTATAAATACTTTCCTCCATAAATAGATAAATAAGTTCATTATTTTTAAGACCTTCAATTATATAAAAATACATATTTATAAATAGATGCTGATTTCCATAATAATAAAAAGTTGAGTGTGTTCCAAATATATTATTCAGATTTCTTTGAGCCTTAGATATTTCTTTTAATCTCATTTCACAAATAACACATTTATACACTAGATCATCAAGAAATTGGCTTAACCGAATAACTTCATCATCTAATAATCTGTATTTTTTTTGAACCATAATATCTTCTAATTTTTCCCTGTATTCTTCTACTTCATGACCTAAATTACAATCATCACATATAAATCTCATATTCCTACCCCATTATGCTAAATATTTAATAATCTTCTATAATATAAATTATATCATCTTTTCATGTAAATATATGTCACTTACTGTAATTAGAATTTCATAAGCATTATTCATAATTCACTAAATTTAGACTTGTTAATAATTATAAATCTACCACTAAATCACAAAAAGGAATGTAGTAGATTTGTTTACACAAATCTAACTACATTCCCCTAACATGAAGTTTTGGTGACAATTTTAACATTTAATATCTGGAAAACTCTGCTTGAATCGTCGTTTTGCCTTTGAATATATTTTTGTTAATGCATCGGTGTCACCACGTCTTTCCATAAAAACAATATCCACACATTCTTCCGGTGTGAAAAGATGCAAAGGAGCACTCAGACGATTCATCCGATCTAGCATTATTGTTTTGAGTTCCTCATCAGTTAGATTAAGTTCTTTTTGACATTGTATAACAGCATTTGTAATACCAGGTGGCATTATTACGGTAGAATCTTTATAAGGAAAAAAATTCTTAGAGAAAATATAGAGATATTTAGGATCATAGTTATTATCAAGACCACTTAAATCATAAAATACTACTTCCGATAACATACCTAGCCCATCTTTCAATCTTTTTTCTTCTATCAAAAAAAGATACATATGGTATCTACAATTTCTATATAATCCAAAATCTCCAGCTGAAAAGTGCTTCATGCTACGCTTATTTAGATAACCCCATATTTTATCTCGATATGACATATATGGCGGCTCATGAATTATTTTATTGAGTGACCATATATCTAGATCTTCAATTGCATGATGGTGGATATATATCACATAGCCTTCTTCTAGTGCTTTTTTCCCAAGCTCAGTTAACTGGTATGTTCTCTTAGCAAATCGAGTGTTAAGCTCTCCAGGAGATACCTCTATCAACAGACGCTGCACCAACTCGTCTTTTTTACCACTCACTTTAAGCCCATATTTTTTCAATTCACTCTTTAGAACTGTTGCAGTTTCTTTTTCAATAGCACTCTGTAAATCTCCGATGTGCAAAAATCCTCTGTCAAGCAAAGAATGAAGACAATTATCAACATTCCTCACACCATACTTGTACCACCAAAAACCTTGAAAAGAATTTCCCTCCACATAATACGAACCTGCATAATCAAGCATCAAAACCTCATGAGGGTATAATCCATGTTTGCTTACATTAGCATTTTTAATTCTTTTCTCGACTGGAATGACATCATCTGTCCCAGATGACATTATTTGTGTTGTAACCTTTACTATTGGTAATGTAGTTGATTTAGTTTGCTTTGAATTTCCTGTTGATACTTTATTTTGTATCATTGGCATCTCGCCTTTAACTGATTTTTTTCTAAAAAAGTCTAAGAATGACATGATCTCCCCTCCTGCATTTATATCAAAAATATTATTAACATATCTATTTATCGCCTTGTAACTCTCTCATTTTCATTCAGTAACATTTTGTGATAATAATAGCTATTCTAATATTTCCTCCATTAATTTATTACTCAAAAATGTAATCAGCACTAGATAATTAATTCTCTTCCCGTAATTGTTTCAATTTTTCCATATCTAAAAGAATATATCCTTTTTCCTTATCCTTTGCTAATATTCCATTTGCACAAAATTGCTTAATAACATACAGTATATGGCGGTAGCTAACATTCATATATTCAGAAACATCTGTGTGATTGATATTATATACGCCTTTTTGCTGATGCTGAAGAAGAAAAGTAGCAAGTCTGTTTTCCAAAGAATAATTCAAGTTTTCACTCATTCGATAACTTCTAGTTAATAGTTTATTAGAAATATATGATGCAAAATAAAAAGAAACTTTCGCGTTTTCCATGCATAATGCTTGTAATTTATCTATATCAAATTCTAAACATTCAATCTCTTGAAGAACTTTATTTTCTTTTATATCTGATTCATTACAAAACAAAGAAAGTTCTCCTAACCAGTCATTCTCTCTAACAAAATCTAGAATTGAACGCCTTCCATTTTTATGATCTATATAAATTTTAACGATCCCTGATAAAATAAAATAGCAATGTGTTATTTTACTGTTTATTTTATAAATATTATGATTTTTTTTAAAAGTTCTTTTCTTTCCATTTTCAAAATACTCCTGATGAATCAAGTAATGTTTTATCAACTGGTGAAACTTCCTTCCAAGCTTCAAAAATTCGTGGGCTTACTCCAAAAATTGACGGAGAAAGTTTTGATATTAAAAGAAGTTATCAATTTAGAGCTTCTACCTTGAAGAAATTAAATCAACTAAAAGGTGATTCCAACAATATCAATATTTATCTAAATGAAATTATAGATTCTGCTATCTGCTTTTACCATGATTCAGTGTTTAATCATAAATAAATATCAAGTAATCTATTAAATCCCATACTCCTTGCATATGTATTTACATATTTATTATTTAAATATTTTATATGAAAGGGGGTTGTTTTATGGAAAATTGGATTACTTTAATTACTAATACAGGCTTTCCAATAGCTGTAGCTAGTTATCTTCTTATTCGCTTTGAAACTAAGATTGATGGACTGTCAAATGCTATAAGTGATTTAAGCCATGTTGTAGATAAGAATCTAAATCCTAAAGGTGATGATAAGGTTGCTTAATAATTTAGAAACTAAAAGAATCCTCATGGCATAAATAAATGTTTATAGCTGTGAGGATTCTTTCACTATATATTGGTACAGCCGACATACGTGTGTAAATCTGATTCACATATTCCACACTATTTTACTTTAATTTTTACGCCATCACCTGTTGCTTTTGGCTCCTCAATTTCTTCCACCCTAACATCTTTTTTATCATACCATAATGCTGCTTTCATATTAATGACACTATTCGTTCCTATTAGTACATTTCTCTTAATTTTTGATCTGCTAGAATTTTATTTGTACCCTTGGCAGCCATTTTATTCAATTGATCTGCAAGATTTGATACATTTTCTATTAAATTTACAATAGCCTTCATCGCCTTTTCCTGTTCAACTGATATGTTTACGGTGCTGTTGCTTATCTCAAGTGTCTTGCTAACATTTTCCTTTATTTGAGAATTGAATACTTTAATTTTATTTATTGTCTCATTAGATCTATCAGATAACTTCTGTATCTCCTTTGCAACAATGGTGAAGCCTGAGCCAGATTCCCCAGCCCTTGCTGCTTCTATTGATGCATTTAAACCAAGTAATTTGGTATTACGTGCAAGATCTTTAAATAAATCCATTACAGAATTTATTTCCTCAGAGACATGAGTTATCTTATAAATTTGATTATTTAGTGATTCTTGGCTTTGTTTAGTCTCTGAAGCTGAAGCTGTAACCGCTTCTATGTTTGACATGATGTTTAAAATATCATTTCTAAGTTCAGAGGCAGATTTAATAATCATTAATTGTTGATATCCCACTTCTGATAACTGTTCTCCAACCAAAGTCAAGGTCTTTAGTATAGCATTTACTCTTTTTTCAGATATAACAGGTACTTTATCTAAAGCCTTCATAAACATATCAACATCTGCACCTATGGTTTTTGCATACTCACGGTATTTTTCTTTATCCGGAGGATTTATAAATACTTGTCCTGCAACCAGCGTTCCTATATTTTTGCCATTTAACAAGACAGGTGTTCCAAAATCTATAAGTCCATTTTCACAATGGGAAATGAAAGGCTTTTGACTTATAGTAATTTTAGATATTAGCGTCTTATCACTTTTTATACAAAATTCACAGCTTTTTTCACATTTGCGAAAAAAATTATTACAAAGTTCTCCAAAATTTCCAGGGTTTGTAACCGGTTTCATATCTTTGTCAAAAAAAAGTGCTCCAACTCCAGTACTAATTGCAAAATTATCTTGAAATTCCTGAAGGAATTTTAAATCAATAACATCTTGAATACTTACATCAAAATCTATCATAGAAAGTTGTTTATCCTGTGGTAATGAGAACTTGGTATTGGTATTTTTATTCATAGCAACATCTCCCTCCTGTAATTTGGAATAAAATTGAGTATTACAATACTTTATTATCGAAAACATTTTCATTAACTTTAGCACAACAAGGGGTACTGCCAGATATTCATCGGACAGTTATTTATGATCTAGACTTCATCAAAATCAAAATCAGCATTTCTCATCAAGTATTCCTTATAATCCCCTGTAGTTCACCCTCATTGATTTCAAGTTTTCGTTCTACGAAACCTTCCTTGCTTATAGTACTTTATTGGCTACACATCACGTATTGCCATAATCCACCTTTTCTAGTTAATCAATAATTATATAAAACCCTATTTTTTATATTTTGAAAAATCTACTACATTATCACTAATTCTATCCTTGGTCTTATCCAACTCTAATTTTAATTCTTGTATTTGCTCAGCATACTTTAACTTCTTTTTTTCAATTCTCTCTAAAAAGGCTATTTTTATCTTTTCAAGTGTTTCATTATCAAGTGAAATATACTCAAAAGTTTTTTTATCAAGGTATTGTTGCTCCTTTGTTTCTTCTGTTAACGAATAATGAAGAAACTCGAGTAATAAAGCCTCATTACTCTTAAACAGCTCTTCTTTCCAAATACCTTTAATAAAAAAATTAATACTACCACTCAATTTAGCCCAAAGTTGTTTTGGTTCCATAAAATAATCACCTCAAAATTTATATTTTTTTATCCTAAAATATAGCTACCACTTTAAAGTGCATAGAAACTAGTAGTAAATAGCCAAAGGCTGAGTTACAACAACAAAACATCAACCTAACAATATCTAAAATAAGTGCGTGTAACCCTATCTTTTAGGACTATTTAAGTAAACAGGCTACGCCCCATTAATATAAGCAAGTGGTTTCATTAAACTTTATTTAGTGCTTTAACTATTTGCGATACTCTTCCCTTTGTTAAGTTAAGTTCTTTTACTATTTCTACTTGTTTATATCCTTTTATATATAGTTCTGTTACTGCTTTAATTGTATCTTGTTTTTGTTGTTGTCTTTTAGTCAATCCATCTTCATTTCGTCTTTCCTCTTTTTCTTTAATAAGTTGTCTACGTACTTTCTCTTTTGGATTTATAATTGTTATAAGTACCTTCATTTCATCTGCTGTTATATTTAAGAGTGCTATTAAGGTTTCATTTTTATAATTATATCCACCACGTTTATAAACTCCATTGGGACATTTCAGAGGTAGGCGGAATTAATAGCTGTAATTATGATTCTGATTACAAAACTAATGGCAATAAAAATCCTGTTATCAATGAGCTTTGGCTCACTCTCTTGGGTATCAAGGGTCTGCCAATGATAATAAAAAACCAAAACTTTGAACGATATCGCCTAAGCTGGACAACTCTTATGGGATTATTCTGGTTTAAGGAACAGAAAATCCTACATTGCTGCGTCCAAGGCAGAACTTTCTCGTATTATTGCACAATTGCAAGGATTATCTGAAAGTGAGAATGACGTTAATGCTGAACTGGAGGAAATTCGTAGAAAAATCAATACTGTAGAAAACAGAAGAACTGAAATTGATGATTTAATAGAAAAGGAACTCTCACCTCTTGCCGATGAATTAAAAAAATCACTACATAAATACCGTTCATATGTGCAATTGCAACATGAAATTTCCGTATTACACGCCATCTCACAGGATTGGAATACCGAATTGCAAAAACAGGAGGAAGAGCCAGAGGATACCATAAAATTTCATCCTAAAGAACATTTTCCAGCTAACTTTATTTCTCGCATGGATGAAATTGCTTATGACATATTAGATAAATGTAACTACGAAGGATTTAATACAACCCACTTCAATATGGGTACTTTTGATTTAGAAATCAACGGTCTTCCTAAAGAAGACCGTCATGGTAAAGGTTACTGGGCATTTATTAATACAGTTCTTGATCTAACATTTCGTAAATATTTAAACGAGGCTGCCATGTATAAACCAAATTTATTTATTGTAGATACACCACTTCTTGGATTAGACCAAGGTGTTAGCGATACTGCTCCAGAAAGCATGCGAAGTGCACTCTTCCAATATTTTATTGATCATCAAGATGACTGTCAGATGATTGTAATTGAAAATACAAAAGATCTGCCTGATTTAGATTATGTTACAAATGGAGCAAAAGTTATAGAATTTACTCGGGATAAATACGAAAGCAAATATGAAAATCGGTATGGCTTTTTACACGGCGTATATAGTAAAAAAGACTCTTAATAAAGAGTAGGAGGAATTAAATGCGAATCAGTTACAACAAATTGTGGAAAATACTGATTGATAAAAATATGAATAAGCAAGATTTAAAAACATCGTCTGGTAGTTCTGCATAGATCGCAAAACTTGGATGAGGCGATAGCATCACAACCGATGTCCTTCTAAAAATGATGTAACTTTGGCTAATGCAATATTAGATAGACTATTACATCATTCTCATATTGTAAAAATTGTTGGACCCTCATATAGAACAAAAGATGTTTATGATTTAATCCAACAAGAAAGAACTAGAGACTAATTAACATCAATTATTTATGCATTTTCATGTTGGAACATTTTGATATTGACATTTACAATAAACTCTCTATGCTCATTTCTATGGTAAATATCATTAATATCAAATGGGTTTTCTTGATACCTATAGTCATACTTATTTATATGATAAAAAGTCTCCGTTTCTCTATCATATTCCGTAACCACATAAGTTTTGTAATAATGATATGAAATCTCACTTGCATAATTCAATAAATTCACATGATACTTTCTATATACTCCCTTTACCCAATCCACTATTGAATTATCAAGTTCCTTCATTTCTGAAATTGATGGACATTCATTTTCAATTTGTTTATATTCTTGAGCCATTAAAGATAACTTTGAAAGTAACATTTCATTCATAGGAATATTCAACTTTTTTTCAATAACATATTCAGCAACATTTTTATAATTTTCTTCTTTATAAAATAACTCATTGTCTTTCATGTCTTCATAAGCTTTATCAACATATTTATCCAATCGTATTTTATTATCTAAATAATATGAAATTATATATTCATGTGTTTCTGGATAGTTTTTTTGAATACCAGTCTTAAACTTGTCTACTGTTTGCTGAGTTTTTACCATTTCATAATCGTAATCCTCTAAGTTCAAATAATTATTAAAATAATCAGTTACATACTTAATAATACTTGCCATGTTCTCTGAATGTTTCTTAAAGTCAAATTCATCAATTTTATCTTCCTTTTTTCTCTTTGCTATATACTCTTCCAACTTAAACATTTTCAATCCCCCATTTCTTTTATACGATTAAAATACACATCTTATCTTTAATTATAGTCATCATCTTCTTTATATTCAAAAACGAAAAAAGACCGATTATAATAAAAAATACCACAATCAGTCTATTAATTTATTATTCAATTACAACTTCTATCTCTGTCCCATAAAGCAAGTTTACAATAATCTTTTCACCTTTCATTTTATACCTATTGCCGCATATCAAAACTTTTCTTTTAGGATTTCCATTTAAACAGCTCCTTATAATTAATCGTAATATTATTATCCCCTAAAAATCAATATTAATGTATTCTTTCTTCTCCTAATTTTATATATTAAATAGAACTATCCTTCTTCCAGTCGTAAATCATCTAGCCCTCTTCATCAAATAAGTACCATTTTTCATTTATGAATTCCCAGGTTGAATTAGTATAAGTTCCATCCATATGCTTATACCACAATTTACCCTTTTCATTTATCCAATTTCCAAGTGTAGTTGTATTTTTAAGCAAAACACCTTGATTAAAGGAATTAACATCACATTTTCCACTTACTCCATGGATTTTTCCTATTTCAGTATATTGATGGCCTATTCTATTAGTAAAAATATTATCAGACAAGTTCCAAGGATCATTATTATAATTTGATCTCTCACAAATTCTACAGTCCTTCTTATTCTTAACTTTAAGCTAATTCAACTGCCATATTTCTCATTAAATATATCTTTTCCCACCTCTATCATTAATAAATTTATTAATACCTCCAATTAACTATACTCAAAAGTAATCTCATAAAAATTCACTTCATGTGGTGAAAGACAACTTTCTAATTTTAATTCATTTATACTTTCTAAATAGAAAACTGTTTGCTTTGGTACACAAATTTGTTTTAAATAATCTATTTCGTCCTTTTTAATATTATAAGTTGAATTCATATTTAGCCATTCATCAAATATACTTCCATGCTCTCTGTTTAATATATATTTCTTTATACGATAACGACCTTTTTTGGTTCCTTTTAAATTTATAGTTAAATTTAAAGTTTTTTGGTTCTCAAAAATATTATAATACTGTTCTAAATTTACTGGTGTTTCCTCACTTAAGCAGTAAAAATAATCAAAATGCTTATAATTATAAGTAATTACTTCATAATTATATGAGGATTTTTTTGTTATAATATATCCATCCCCTTTTTTTATTAATTCATTTCCGAGCTTTCCTAACATCTCATAAGCATAAAACCCTGGTTTATTTATTCCACTAGCACTTATAAGTCCCATATCACCACACAATAAATTTTTTGAGTCCTTTAATTCCCCAGAAATATCAGAACAAAACCAATACCCAAAGCTATCTGTTTCATCTAAATTATCAATAATATTTTTAGTAATATATGCTGCTTTAAATGTAGTATCATTAGCAGGATGGCGATGAGATATACTTGAATTATATTCTGTAACATGAATCTCTTTAATATTAACACCTGATGCTTTGACCATTTTACGAATTTTGTCCAACTTTATTTTTGAATAATTTCTATCTTTAGAAGGCAATAGATGTGTTAAATATTCTCCTTGTTCATTTTTTACTGTCTTTTGTGGTGTGCTATTTTTCTTATCTACTTTTTCACTTTTACTGTCTTCTATAAGTTCATATGGATATATTGATATTGATAAGAAATCAAATTTAGTTCCAGTTATTTTTACCTGTTTTAAAAACTCATCAAACCATTTAATGTTTACTTCAGGGTTAAAACCTGGTCCACCAATTTTAGCATTTGGTATTATTTCTTTAATTATGTTGTAATAATTTTTAAATGTATTTAAATATTTATCAAATTTCCCACTCCAAAAAACATAATCAAGGTCTCCCTCTTTCCAAAATTCAAAATACCATTGTTCAACTTCATTAATTCCATATCTATTAATACAATGTACAATAAATTTTTCAAATAGATTTAAAGATTCTTTTAAACTTTTTTGTTTTTCTGTTGAATTTCTAAAGTACATAACTTTATCAGAAACAAGATTTAGTATTTTAGCTTTTTCCCCCAATTCAATAAACGGTTTTAAATTAATACTATATAAAAAATCAATTAACTTATCAATTTTAGTAAAGTTATAGTTTGTTTCATTTGATTTTTCATCCCCATAGCTAAGCATTTCATCACTAAAAATACCTTGAAACCTAGCATATTTGAATTTAATCCTATTTTGAATATCTGATAAATGGTGTTGTAAATCTGATCTCAATCCATCTTGAGCATACCCAAGATTTATTAAATTCTTCCACGAATGTGAAATTGCTTTTGATTCATTAACATTAGCATCTATAGTAAAATCATCGGCTGAATTAGAGTTAAGTACCTTTGTCTCAGATTCTTCCTCATTTGCTACATATTTTGTTAATTTTTCAAGAGCTTGATTATAATCACCTTTCGTTATTTCAGACTCTATTTTTTCATTATCATTTTCATTATTTTTAGATTGTTTTTGTCTAATTTGATTACGATATTCTGCTGGTGTAGTATCATACACTTCCCTAAATACTTTGTTAAATGCCACCAAATTGGGAAACCCATTATTCATAGCAATTTTAGTTACTGAATTATCTGTACGAATTAGTTCTTTTACTGCTTGAGCTAAGCGGAATTCATTTAGATATTTTGAAAAAGTCATTCCCATATGAACTTTAAAAAATTTAGATAGATATTCAGGTGTTAGATATTGGGAATCCGCAACATCTTGCAAAGAAATTTGTTGATAATAATTTTGCTTGATATATGAAACTATGCTATTTATACGCTGAATATATTTACTGTTTTTTACTTCTAAATTTTGTACTTTATAATCTTCTGAAATTACAAAGTTAATATTTAATAAATAAATTAAATCATATAATAACGACATAATTTTAAACTCATAACTATATTCTCTATTTGAATATTCATACATAACTTTTGCTAATATTTTTCTAATATCATCATAGTGCTCATTTTCATTAATAGAAGAATTACATAAAAATAAGCTTTGTTCTCTTTTCACTTGATCATTAAAAAACTCATTTTCAATTTGCATTGACAAAACAAGATTTTCTTCTTTTCCTTGAATTTCATAAACATCCCCATTGTTAATTAATATCACATCAGATTCAAATAATTTATATTCCTGTTTATTTATAACTACCTTTAATTCACCTTTTAGGATAAATAGAAATTCTACACTTTTTTGGACAGTTAATGGAATCTTCTTAACCTTATTTAGAAAAATTGATACAGGTATATTGCTATTCTCATTAATATCTTTTCTCATATGCAACTCCCTTTAAACTCATATTTAATTTTTCATTACTTGCATGTATTAATCATTACCTTTTTGATAATTAAATTATTTATTCATTTCTTTAATCTTTTCGCCTTTTTCCTTATAACTCATATCATTAATTGATACAATATTGTAGTTACCGTTTACATATTCTACCTTAGAAATACTTGAGTTTTCAATGTTCTCGACCTTAACATTGTTATCTATCTCTTTAAGAAAATTTCTTAGCATTCCTCCATGTGCAACAATAAGTACATTACCCCCTCCATATTCCAAAATTTCTTCACATATTTTGTTAATACCATTCGTTATTCTGCTTATTAATTTCACATAATTTTCTGCTGCTCCCGTTTCATCTAAAGATGCACAAGCATTTACAAACGCTCTGCCAAAATTCGGTATCTTAGCTGCTTCTTCAAAGGATTTTACGTTCAAGTACTCAAAAATATCTTTAAACATTATACTTTCTATTTGGCCTTCATATTTTCCAAAATATATTTCTCTAAGTTCTGTAATTTCTTTTACTTCTAGTCTATTCTTCATTTTGTTAGCCTTTATAATCATTTTAGCAGTCTTTACCCCTCTCCCAAGATCACTGCTATAAACTCCATTAAATTTAATATTTCTAAGCCCTAGAGCTACATTTTCTGCAACTGCTATACCTTCTTCTGTAAGTATACCATCCCACCAGCCTTGAACTCTTCCCGCTTTATTTATTATAGTTTGCCCATGTCTCATAAAATATAATGTAACTCTTCTATTTTCAGTCTGAGCATAATTATTTTCAAAGCCCATCATAATTTTTCTCTCCATTTCCATCTTAATAATTCCTATTTTCTATAGAGCTAATAATCATATCTACGGCTTCTATTGCAATCTCATCCAATGTAATATGCTCAAAACCTGGTGGGATTGTAGCATAGCTCATTCTTTGAAGTAATCCCATAAATGATTGATATATGTACATTCCAGTTTTTGAAGTATCTAAATCTTTTTTTAGAGATTTATCCTTAACTCCTTTGGTTAAAGCATATTTTAAAAGACTTCTATTATAATCTTCTATAGTAAAATTTTTGTATTTCAATTTCAGTTCTTCATTTATATCATAAGAACTATAATAAAGATCAAAAAATACAATAAACTTCATCTCTTCTTTGTGTTCTTTTGCAAAATCTATCCAAGCATAAAGAACTTCTTTTACGTCTTCTCTTCCATTACTTGTAAAATCATTTTTTTCTTTTATAAATTCTGTCATATTGTTTAGAATATTTATTTGTATTTCAAATATCAATTCATCAATATTGTTAAAATTTTTGTAAAAAGTAACTCGGCTAACGCCCGCTAAAGTACAGATGTCTGTAATCTTAACATTAAGGAAGTTACGTCCTACAAAAACTTTTTTTCCAGCTGAAATAATTTCCTCACGATTTTTATTGCTTATATTTGAATGCCAATTATCATTCATTTTCTTTATCTCCCCTTGCTTCATTTGTAAATATTTAAGTAACTCTAACCATATAACCTTACTTTATTTACAATCAGTAAATGATTTACACCTTGTAAATATTATAACTTAAACTGAGTAATGTGTAAAGGTTTAATAAGCTTTGTTCTTTATGCATATGTGGAAAACTTAATGAAATTTATATGTTTTTATCTATAGGAAAATAAAATCACATGCCTTCACTAAGTAAGCATGTGATTTGATTTTCCAACGCTACAAGTTGGAACCTTTGCAATTATTATTAACTCTCCTATTGTTCCTTTTTTATAATATCTAAATCTTTCAGCACTCCAATTAATTTATCACTGTCAATAGGTTTTGTAGCATAGGCCTCACATCCTAATTCAAATGCCTTATGAAAATGCTCAGTATCCGCAAGAGCCGTAATCATTATAATTTTCACTTTCTTTTCAGACACTATTCCTCTTTGTCTTTCGAAATCTCTTATAGCCTTTAGTACCTTTATACCATCAACTTTAGGCATCATAATATCTAAACATATTAGATCATATGGTTCTGCTTCCTTTACAGATATTAAATAGGCATCCAATGCCTCCATACCATCAATAACTACATCACATTCTCCATAATCAGATAAAAACTTTAATAAAAATCTTCTGCTTATCATATCATCTTCGGCAATTAATATTTTCATAGCCGTTTCCTCCTATAATACTGATTTTTTAAATACTTCAAAAATATAGCTGGCCTTCTGCCCTTTTTCAGTTAACAGTTCAAAATCACCGCGTCTTACTGCCAATTCTATTTTAAATGCAATAGTTTTTAGTTCTTCAATACCAAGCATATTGGATAAGTCTTTTATTTTATGAGCCAATGCTTCAATCATAAGAAACTCGCTCTTATCTAAAGCATTATTCATAGAGTCTATTGCCTTTGATAATTCATTTAACATATTTAAATCTTTCTCATCAAAACTTGATACTTCTATTTGCTTTAGAACAACATCTCCGACTTCATTTAGACATATACCTACTCTTGATATATCCTCATTATATTTATTCAAAGATAAACTTTTCTCTATAACACTATATAATTCGTCAATTTTTATGGGCTTTGATATATATTCATCCATGCCAAGTGCTAAAAACTTCTCTCGATCACCCTTAAGAGCATATGCCGTTATTGCTATCATTGGAGTACACTTATCCCTTTTCTTTATCCTTTTAGTAGCCTCAATACCATCCATTACTGGCATTTGAATGTCCATTAAAATAGCATCATATGAATTTTTCTCACACATCTCTACAGCTTGAAGCCCATTAACAGCAGTATCCACTAAGTACCCACGTTCTTTTAATATACGAGTAATAACCATTTGATTTACTTTATCATCTTCAGCTAGTAATATATTATATGGTCTATCAATATTTTTTAATTTAACTATCTCTTTTGGCTGTGTTTCAATTTTAGTACCTATATTAAACTTAAGAATTAAATAAAATTTACTTCCTATCCCGCTTTTACTTTCTACCCATAGCCTGCCACCCATTATTTCTGATAGTTGTTTTGATATTGCAAGACCCAATCCTGTCCCACCGAATCTTCTAGTTATAGAACCATCTAGCTGACTAAAACTTTTAAATAACATTCCTACATTGTCCTCTGAAATTCCTATTCCTGTATCTTCAACAGAAAATTGAATATCTATTTCATTATCTTGATTTTTTATCTCTTTAACCTTTACCCAGACTTCCCCTATCTCAGTAAACTTAATAGCGTTACTTATAAGATTATTGAGTATTTGCTGAAGTCTGCTTGGATCACCCATTACATATTGAGGAATAGCTAAGGAAAATGTATAGTTTAGTTTTATACCTTTTTTAATAGCACTTTGAGAATGAGCTTTAATTGTTTCTTCTATTAAATATTTAATATCAAAATTAATGTTTTCAATAACTAGCTTTCTTGCTTCCAATTTCGAAAAATCTAAAATGTCATTGATTACTTTTACTAAAGAATTAGAACAAGATTTCACAATCATAAGATTTTCTTTTTGCTCATCATTTAACTCTGTAGCTAAAGTTAAATCAACCATGCCAACTATCCCGTTTAAAGGTGTTCTAATTTCGTGACTCATATTGGCTAAAAATTCACTTTTTGTCTTATTCGCAATTTCAGCTGCTTCCTTAGCAGATTCAAGACTTCTTTCGACAACTTTTCTTTCAGTTATATCTCTTATAATACTTATAATAACCCTCTTACCACCTATTTCTGACCCTTTGGTACTTATTTCAACGGGAAATGTACTTCTATCCTTGCGATAATGGACAGTTTCATAAAATGTCGCCCCTTTATCAAGTTTTTCAATAAAGTCCTGTGTAATAATTCCTTCTGCACGCAAATCCCTTATATTCAGTTTTAAAAATTCCTCATATGTATAGCCGTATGAACTTAATCCGGATTGATTAACATCAATAATATTTCCATCAGTATCTATAAAATGTATAATATCTCTTACCTTTTCTGAAAGAATTTTGTATCTTGTAACATCTTCTTCCTTATTTTTTCTATCTGTTATATCCATTAATACTACAACAGCAGTTCTCTTATCTTCATTAATCATTGGAGTAATACTCATTTTAAACCAAAGTTCTCTTGCCTTTTTATTTACAATAAAAGATTTGCTAAATTCAATGTTTGTAGTTGATATATCAGATTTCAATGCAAAATTTATAGCTATTTTCATCTCGCAATTTTCGCATTTTGTGCTGTATCTACATCCTTGCTGATCTGAAAAACTTTCTTGACAGAAAAATGCATCACCAAACCTTTTACCTATACTTTGCTCTTCACTACTATTCAAAAAATCTAGTGCAGCCTCATTAACTCTAGTAATTATTGTATCTTCGTTGATAACTATAACCCCAACTGGAGCGGAGTTAAATACATTCATATAGTTATTTTTATCCTCTATAAGCTTAAGTTCCATTCTTCTAATTTGAGTTATATCTCTAAAAACTGTTACTGTTCCTGATAAAACTCCTGTTTCTTCTACTATCGGAGAAATATTTGCTGATATGTCTTTACTAACTCCATTTTTTGTAACTAAAGCAGAGCTTGCTTCTAATCCAGTTGCGGCACCTGATAAAATAACATTATTAATAGCACTTTCTAACAACAGATCTGTATCAGCATCTATAAATACGAATATATCATAAAACTTTTTTCCAATAACTTCACTTGCAGTCCAACCTGTTATTTCTTCTGCAGCCGTATTTAAGAATATAACATTTCTATTTATATCTGTAGCAATTACACCATCACCTATGCTTGATAGTATCGTAGCCAAAAAACTATTTTTGATATCTATAGTCATATTTCGTAACATATTATACACCCACCGCCTATATTTTAATCTTTCTATATAAAACCTATTATTACATTTATACAAAATATGACATAAAACTTTTTCTTATGGACAATCAAAATGATAACAAGTCCAAATGATGCTAAATTTAATATAATAGACTTTAAGGAAGTCAAAAAAGACTCCCCCCTGTGTTTAATTTTTAATTTTTAATATTTGCCGAATTCCTGATCACTTAGTGCTATTCTTTTGGGTTTTGTTGTAGTAACTGCAGCTTCTCCATACGAATCATTTTTGAAACCTTGATTTTGATTTCTTTTATTACTACTCATATTTTTAAGCATTCTTAATACTTCTGGGCTTAATTCATCCATTCCATTGTAAGAAGAGTAATTGCTTTTCTTTAACTTAAACTTTGTCACTTGCTCTCTTAATAGTTCAGCTTGACTCGATAATTCTTCACTTGCTGCAGCGCTTTCCTCTGATGTTGCTGAATTTGTCTGAATTACTTCAGATATTTGCATCACCCCTTGATTGATTTGTGAAATTCCTATTGCTTGTTCATTTGATGCTATTGAAATATCACTTACTATATTTGCAACCTTAGCCACACCATCAACAATTTTATTAAGCGCCTGTGCTGTTTCAGTTGCTATCTTAGTGCCACCTTCAACTTTCTTTATTGAACCTTCAATCATATCAGTAGTTTCTTTAGCCGCATTTGCTGAACGTGCAGCTAGATTTCTTACCTCTTCTGCAACCACTGCAAATCCTTTACCGTGTTGTCCTGCTCTAGCAGCTTCTACTGCTGCATTTAAAGCAAGAATATTAGTTTGGAAAGCTATTTCATCTATAACTTTTATAATCTTTGATATATTAGAAGAAGATTCATTTATCTCTTCCATGGCCTTTAGCATTTCTTTCATTTGACCATTTCCTTGAACAGCATTTTCTGTAGCAATTTCTGCTAGTTCATTGGCTTCCTTTGCATTATCAGCATTTAATCTAGTCTGTGATGAAATTTCTTCAATAGAGGCAGTTAATTGTTCAATAGCACTTGCTTGTTCTGTAGCGCCCTGTGATAATTCTATACTTGAATCTGAAACTTGTTTAGAACCTGAAGCCACCTGTTCCGAAGCAGTGCTTATATTTCCCATAACTTTATTTATATTATCTGACATTTCTCTAAATGAAGATGCTAGAATTCCAACTTCATCTTTAGTATCAACATTTATAGTTACATCAAGGTCTCCATTTGCTATTTTACTAGCAGCATTCATAATTTCTTTTATAGGCTTACTAATTATATTTGCAATAGCTAATCCAAGAATTATAGCTACAATCATAGCTACTATAATAACACTAATCATTACTATTACCGTACTATTCGTATCATTTGTATATTGATCAGACATTTGATTACCAACTGATGATTTAAGACTCAAATATTTGTCTATATTTTCTTGAACATCTTTAGCAGATTGTGCACCCTCACTATAAAAAATTGCTTCTGCTTGTTCAAATTGATTAGAAACAGCTAAATTTATAGCCTTATCTCTAGTAGTACTATATTTTCCGATTGCATCTGATATATTTTTAAATATTACACGACCTTCATCTGTTGATATTGATTTTTCAACGGTATTTAGCTGCTCTTTCATTTTTTTATCTGCTTCTTTTATTTTATCAATGTTTTGATTTCTTTCGTTTATATCTTTCAAAAAAATGATATCTCTTGCTACACTTCTTGTCTCATTAAATGTAATTCCTAACTTACCAATATCCCCTTGTGCCACACCAAAGTTTGTAAATAAATCACTATATTTTTTATCGATATTTTTTATATTAGTTATACCTACAACACCAACTATACCTGCAAGTATTGAAACAAATATAAACGTAGAAACAAGTTTCGTACTTATCTTTAAATCATAAAACCACTTCATTTATCTTTCCCCCTTAATTTATAGTTTCTAAATTTTGAATTTCATCACTACCTAGCAACTTATTACAGTCAAGTAAAAGCTTAACTTCATTTTTCACTTTACCTATACCTTTTATGTATTTATTCCCAAGTTTCTTGTTTAAGTCAGGTGGCTTAACTATATCTTCATCCTGTATTGATATGACCTCTGAAACAGCATGCACTATAAGCCCTACTGAAATATTCTCAGTTTCTACAACAACTATACATGTTCTATCATTGTATTCTCTAAATGACTTTCTAAATCTTAATCTTACATCCATAACTGGTATTATCTTTCCACGAATATTTATAATTCCTCTTATGTATTCTGGTAATTCTGGTACTTCTGTAATCTCTTGAACACCTGTTATTTCATTAACATATTTTAATATCTAATCCCTAAGCTTCACTTCCTAATGTGAAAGTTAAATATTTTCCCTTTTGAGTATCCTCTTCCTGATCAATTACAAATTGTTCAATAACATTCGACATATTCTCTTACTCCCTTCTAGTGCTATTTATATTTTCTCTATGATTTTTCATCTTTTCCAAAACACTAACTTCATAAAAACTACTGCCGCAATAACCATATCTCAAATAGTGGAAACGTTTATATTTTAAGGCTTATATTCTCTGATAAAATAAATCTTTTATACAATGTGCACTACTTTATTTATTCTTTTCTAAAAAAGCATTCAATAACATATCAAGCATTTCTAATGTTCTATCCTTGATGGAAAAATTAAATTCTGTTTTTCTCCATTTTAGGCAGATTTCTCGACTCCCCCCAGTAATTAAATCTTCAAGTAATTCACTACTAATATCTGCTTTTATTATTCCATTTTTTTGTCCTTCTTTAACTGTTTCAATAATAAAGTTTGAACGTTTATTTATAATCAATCTTACCTTATCAGATAATTCAGGATCACGCATTAAACTGTCGTAGGCTTGGATTAGTGAAGTGATTGCAGGATAATTTTCATAGTATTCAGCATAAGAACATACGAAATGTCTAATATTTTCAATTGGACTAAGCTCTCTTTTCATACTAGTTTCTATAATAGCATTATCAAACTGGCTAAAATGGTCAATTACTGCAATCATAATTTCAGTTTTGCTCTTAAAATGCCTAAATAACGTTCCTTCAGAAACACCTTCACGTTTAGCAATTAGTTTAATTGAAAGGTTTTGAAGACCAACCTCATTTAAAACCTCTATTGTGGAAATTATTATACTTTCTCTTCTATGTAATAAAGATATTCCCATACACTACCTCCATCATAAGTAAATACTTACTCCTATAACCATAATTGTACCATTTTATCTAATTATGTCAATACACATGGCGTCAGTGCATATAATTTCTTATTCTATATGTTTTTATGTAATATCCCGCTTTATTTTGTAAAAATTATCTAAATTATAAATTAGAAGTAATACTTTCTTCTTATTCTCCTTTTACTTTAAAGTAAGCCTAATTGATAATTTTTTTCTTAACATCAAAATCAAAATCATAGAACAAAATCTCCCTACGGTCTAGTATAGCTCTTGTCCACAGCCAGTTCCGCAAGCTATTTCGTATACAATAAAAAACCTAAAGTAGAAATTTATTTAAAATATCTTTCTACTTTAGGTTAAAATTTTTGAAATTATAATCAATTTAGGCATATGGACTTCTTATTTATTCGATTGTGCCTAAGATACTCTATTTAACCACTTGGTTAATAATCTCTTGTAATTTTGTTAAATCTATAGGTTTACTTATATAATCATCCATACCTGCATTAAGCGCATGTTCCTTATCTCTTTCCATAGCATATGCAGTTGTAGCTATAATTGGGGTATGTTCTCCTGTTGACTTTTCCTTCTTTCTGATTATCTTAGCAAGATCAAATCCACTCATTTCTGGCATTTGTATATCCATTAAAATCAAATCAAACTTATTATTATCTAGTATATCTAATGCTTCCTTACCATTTGGAGCCACAGAAATATTCCACTTCTTCATCTTGCATATTTGTTTAATTAGCAATTGGCTTACATAGTCATCTTCAACAAGAAGAATATTTCTATTTTTTAGTACTTTCTTATCTTTTTCATTATTTTGAATAGCTAAATTTTCTTGTTGTTGATTTTTTGTACCTGCCCAAAATGTAAAATAGAATGTACTCCCTTTACCAATCTCACTTTCAACACAGATTTCGCCACCCATAATTTCTACTAATCTTTTAGAAATAGCAAGTCCTAAACCAGCTCCTTGAAATGACTTTGTTTTTGTATCATCAAGCTGTGTGAAATAATTAAATAGTTTTGGTATATCTTCTTCCTTAATACCAATTCCCTCATCACTGATAGAAATCATTAATTCAACCTTACTATCCACTATTTTTACTTTCTTAATTAAAAATTCAATTTGTCCCATTTCAGTAAATTTAATAGCATTTCCAATTAAATTAGTAATAACTTGTGTCAACTTGATACTATCTACACATATTTCTTCTGGGACATCATCATTTATTGTAATTTTAAAGCTTATGTTTTTATTTTTTGTTATAGGACTAAAAAGTGCGTCTATCCTGCTGATCATACTATGAATATTCACATCTTCTGGTTTAAGTTCAATTTTTCCAGCTTCTATTTTTGATAAATCAAGTATATCATTTATAATTTTTAATAATACATTTGAAGATAATCTTATTATATTAACCATTTCCTTCTCTTCATCAGTTAAATCACCAAATAAAAGTAATTCTGCCATTCCCATAATACCATTCATAGGTGTTCTTATTTCATGACTCATATTAGCAAGAAACTGGCTCTTCGCCATGTTTGCAGAATCTGCTTCTATTTTTGCTTTTCTAAGTTTATCTTCTATTTCCATCCTTTCAGAAATTTCTTTTTCTAAAGCAGCGTTAATGATTGATAATTCATTATTAGCTTTTTCAGCCTGCTCTTTAGCTTCTAATATAGCCTTTTCAGCCCTGTGCTTCTCTGTTTTATCAAGACCCAAAGAGATAGTTCCAACAAGATTTCCTTCATTATCATGAAGCATGGTATTATGCCATTCGCAGAATAATATGGTTCCATCTTTTGTAATATTCTCATTTGATGTAATTCGATTTGTTCCTGAATCAATTAAATCTTGAGCCACATCGGTTACTGAAGGCTTTATATCTGATGGTATTAGCAAATCTACAAATCGTTTTCCTAAAACCTCTTCCTTTGACCATCCGAAGACTTCTTCTCCTCTTTTGTTCCAATCTACAAATCTAAAGTCTTTATCCCATATTCCAAAAACAAGCGGAGAGTTCTCGTAAACACTATGATATAGTTCTTCACTCTTTTTTAAAGCTCTTTGCAATTTTATTTCTTCAGTTATATCAAAAGCAAAACCTATAATACCTATTATGTCACCATTTCTATTAAACATAGGAACTTTGTCAGTTCTAGCCCACTTTTCACCTTCTGCTGTAACTACACTCTCAATAATATTTCTTTTCGCTAAGCCAGTCTCTATTACTTCATTATCATCTTTTGTGTAATGTTCCATATCTTCACTAGGAAAAAGTTCATCAATACTTTTGCTTAACAGTATTTCCTTAGAAATACCGATGCTCTTAACATAATTATCATTAACCCATATAAATCTATTATCCAGATTCTTATAGAAAATCATTCCAGTAAAGCCGTTTATGAAGCTCTGATGTTCAAAAGCAATATCTAATATCTCATCTTCCACTTGTACGCTCTTTTTAATATTATCAAGCAAACGTATCACTTCCATTTTAGCACGGTCTGGCTTAAAATATTCTTCTGAAGGAATGTAATAAGGGTTTTTTAATACCTCATCATCATAAATAACTTTGGGATATATACTTATGATAATTTTTATACTGTCGGGCAAAAACTTATTAATATCGTACTGGCAAATCCTTATTATATCGAGTTTTTCTATAACATCGTTTATATTAAATTCATATTCTATGAATTTTTCAGTATCTTTAATTACTCCTAAAATCCAATTCATTTCATTGATGACTCTTAGACCTTTGTAGCCTTTTCTTTTTCCTTCATCTGATATCTCTTTAAAAACTTTCACTAAATTGGTAGAATCACAGTATCCAAACTTCATATACACTTCTTTCGCATTTGAAATTATTAGAATTCCTTGCTCTTTAGCACTAGTTACATCTAGACCTCTTATTTCAAGGAATTTACAGATATCTTCTTCTTTACTTTCTTCAACTAGACAAAAACACACTTCCTCATTATCAATAGCTGTTTTTATCTGATCCTCTATCATATTATATTGCTCATCTACACTTGAATAAATAAAACATGCATGATCATGAAGACTTAATCCATCAAGTCTTTTTAAGTTTTTAGATTTTATACCACTAAATTTGTTTTCCATCTCAATCCCCCTAAATGAATTTAACTTTGGGTTCCATATAAAATGCCTTGTAAAATTAAACAACTTTACTTAATAATATCATAAAAGACTTATTTGTAGAACATTGCAAATTTACAGAAATTTTCGGTATATATCTATCAAATTTATCAGAAATTTAATTTTCAAAGAATTTATTGCATAAAAAAGTAGCAATTTCTTTTTAAGAAACTGCTACCCATATTAAAAATACATTATTCGTTTATATATTTTTCGAAGTTCTTATAAACTTCCATTCTCTTATCTAAAAGCTCTTTGTTTGCCATTATCTTTGGTGCACAGATTGCTCCAAACCCTTGGATTTCTACAGTGTGCTCACGAAGACCTGCAAATGTACCTCTAGCTCTTGCTTGCTGAGCTTCAGAGAAGGTTACTTTTAACTTTTCTCCTTCAATTGCAATCTTACCTTCGATTCCGCATATTGGACAGTCTACTGTAGTTGTTCCATTAACTGTTAAAAGGTTTTGATGGCATACTGGACATGTTCCTTCTGGACCAAACCATGCAATATCCTTATCATCTTTTCCATAAGCTTCTGCAGTTTGTTTACCCATCTCATGAACTTCAGACATCATTTTATCATCTAGGATTGGATTAGCTCTTGTTCCCATTCCTGATGCATCGTAATTACCAATAACTTTCATCATTGGAGGAAAGCCAAAAAGATGCATGGTTGATGTACCCATTGATACCCAGTTTTGTGTAATTGCTCCACCAACAGAAATGTAAGATACATAACGTTTTTTCAATCTTTCTTGTGGAAACGCGTCTGGATCTCCAGGAGCCTCCCCATTTCTTCTCTTATCTAGTACCCAATTAATTGCAGATACATCATGACGACAAGAGAATCTGTCAACAAAATTCTTAAATTGACCAACTGGCTGTAATACATATACTGGTGCACCTACAATCAAGCAGTCAGCTTCACGGATTGCTTCTTCTACCATCTGTAAATCATCTTTAACTATACAGTCATTGTCTTTACCTTTTCCAAGGTTTGTTGAGCAAACGCCGCATCCGATACAACGATCAATTGTAAGATTGTTTGTGTTGATAAATTTTATTTCTGCATCTGGTGTACCTTCTTTTGCGCCAAAAAGTGCTTCTTTTACTAAAATATCTGTATTGAAATTTTTTCTTCCAAATGATAATCCTAAAACTTTCATAATTTAAAACTCCTCTTTCTTCTATAAATTATAATACATAATTTTGCTTATATTAATTTGCGAAATTTACACAAACATTTCTATATATACATTATAAATTTTAATGTATATGTATTCATTAAGTTATTTAACCAATTTTAATCAATATTTTGACTTTATTAATTATCTCTCTAAATAGAAAATAAAGATATCAAAAATAGTTACTATTATTTTTGACATTCTTACAAATCCTCACTTATTTTAAATTTCAAAACAAAAAAGAAATCTTAATGTTTTCACTAAGATTTCTTTTTTATTTCTTTACATCTTGAATTTTTTAATAATATTATTTAATCGTTCTGATAATATAGCTTGATTTTGAGAAGCTTTGGTTATTTCATGTATTGCCCTATTAGATTCACTTATACTTTCTAATATTTCCTCTGAATTAGCAGCTGATTCCTCTGCTGTAGCTGATACATTCTCAATTGCTTTTTTTACTTCAAATATAGTTTCATTTACTATATTCATTGATTCAAAAATATCTGATGATAAGTTACTAAATTCTATAGCATCCTCACCATATTGCTTGCCTGTATTTTCAAACAATACATAATCACGCTTCACATCGTTATCTATAAAACTTAATATATCACGTGAGCCATTTGAAATATTTTCGAATGCTTTTTCAATTTGGTTTGTAACCTCTTGAATTTTTTGTACTGTCGTAGATGACTGTTCTGCTAATTTTCTAACCTCATCAGCAACAACTGCAAATCCCTTACCGTGTTCTCCTGCTCTTGCTGCTTCAATAGCTGCATTAAGTGCGAGAAGATTTGTTTGACTTGCTATGTTTCCTATTTCATCCGCCATTATTTTAACTTGATTAACAACTTTAGCATCCTCAATTGCTCTTATTATACTTTCTTGCTTCTCTAAATATATAGAATTTGATGCATTAGAATTATTCTCAGCAGTTTTTCTAAATTCTTTTGCTTTTAATTCTATATTCTTTGCTCTTTCATTACCTTCTGCTGCTTTTGCCGCAACTTCATCTGTATTTTCCGAAATATTTTCTGTTGTAGCATTTATTTCTTCCGTTGTAGCACTTAATTGCTCTGCTCCTAAAGATACTTGTTTGGCAGATTCATTTACAGCATCCATTTTCTTTGACATTTCTTCTGTCGTAGCAAATAATTCTTCGCTAGTAGCACTAATATCAGCAGAACTCATTGATATTTCCTGAATCAATTCTTTTAAATTTACTATAGATTCATTTAAAGCTTTTGCTAAAACCCCAATTTCACTCTTATTGTTAACATCAGCTAATTTAGATAAATCATTATTTCCAATCGCTTCTGCAACAACTACAACTTTCTTTATTTGCTTTGAAATTGAAATTGAAATTATTAACCCCAATGCTATAGCAATAAATAGCCCTAAACCTATTAATATAAAAATTTGTTTTTGAGCAGTATTGTATGCTGCTTGACTATTATTATAATCCATTCCAGCATTATCAGAAATTAATTTTAATTCATCATCTAAAAATTTAAGTTTTGTATCTTGTATTTTATTGTACTCAGAACTTACCACACCTGCGGAACCATAATCTCCATTCTTAATTTCTTTAAATATTTTATCAGTAACTTCATTACCATTTTTTGTTAACTGGTCATATTCCTCTAATTTATTTTTATCTGCCTCAATAGTTATAATTTTTTTATAATCTAAAATAAATGAATTATAGTCAGTTATTGAATTTTTATAAAATTTTTCAAAATCACCTACACCCATTCTAAAATTAGGATTCATAGCTAATAGTACAAATTTTTCTTCTGAAAGTGCATTTAATTTAATTTTATTAATATAATCAATTTTTATTAAATCATTGTTGTAAATATTATCAAGATTTCTTTCTATACTTTTCATGTGGTATATTCCAATAGATCCAACAAGCCCTATAAAAAATGCGACAAGGATAAATGCGCCGAGTAATTTCTGAACAATTTTTAAGTTATTAAAGCATTTATACATAATTAAATCATCTCCCTGTAAAAATTAATATTGTATTTTTTTCTTCTGTATTCCTCCTATTTACTTATATTTTGAATAAAATTAGTAAAACTTAATCCTTAGTGAGTACTATTATTATTAAACTATCTAGTTTTGTATTATTTTACTCTATCATCATTTATGACCCCATTAAATATAATAAATTTTTCAAATAAATAAAGTTTCTACACACAATGCACTTTCAAAAGTGGTAGTATTGTAGAAACTTTACTTAAATTTTTATATTTATATTACTTCTTGTAGGAAATCCTATTCACTTTACGCTCGCTGGACATTTTGACCCTTGAGGTTATAAGTGATTCACGATTAACACAAATCAAAGATTGCACTGTGTGAAAGTTCGAGTGCTCAACTTTAATTTTTTGACATAACTCAAGTTTTCTCTTTAAAGAAACTCGACTCACAGACCTTCGCTGAGTAAGTTACTCACACAAAATCATTTTATATGGAGGTTAACTCGTATAAACGAGTTAACTAAGTTCGATTAACCAAATCATAGATTTGGATTCTCACTTACCTACTTAATCCAAGCTCCATTAGCACCTAATACGTATCCACCAACTGTTGTATTAGCTAACATTGCTCCTGATCCATTGCAGTAGTACCAAGTACCATTGTCATTAACCCAACCAGTTTGCATTACTCCTGTTGCATTCAAGTAATACCAAGTAGTTCCGTCTTGTAACCAAGCTGTTGCTTTTGTTCCATCAGCTTTAACAAAAGACCAAGTTCCATCAGCAGCCTTTACCCAACCTGCTTTTGCAGCTACAGTTGTTGTTGTACTAGTTTTAGTTGTTTCATCAGTAGCAGTTTTTGTATCAGTAGCTGCTGTTGTATCTTTTTTATCTCCTGCTGGAGCTCCTGGAGTTATAAGTGAATAAATTTCATCTTCTTCATTCCAAACAGCTGCAAACATTGGTAAGCTGATGCTTATCTTGTTCATGCCTCCATCTACTTTATATAACTTTTCCCATTTATCATCTTTACCAATAAATTCTTCAATATATCCGTCATCTGATAAAACATAATGATCTCCAGCCCCTATAGCATAAGCATATGTGTCAGGATTAGTTTTATCAACATACGCAACTTTTACATCATCAGCATCACCTATGTCTGTATAGTTATAACCATTGCTTGATTTAAAGTTTACAGTTTCAGCATATTGTCTTTGATTAGTAATATCACGATATTGACTTACAATGTATCCTGAAGCTCCACCTGTTATCCAACCAAATCCAAACTTTGAATCATTACCTACATTAGTAAAATTATCATGTCCATCTGGAGAAAATGTATTAGCAAATCCAAGTAATGGTTGAGTTTTACCATCTTCATCTGTGATAAAGTATGTTTTTACATCTTTAGCATATTTAATTCCATCTATTTTATCTGAAGCTTGAGCTTTAGATATTCTTTGCATTACTCTTATACTAGTACAATCAACCGTATTACCATTTCGATCTGTATAAGTACCAGTAGCCTGCTTATGCTTATTACTTGCTGAACCAAAGTATACATCACTTGTTAAATTAGTATAAGTCCCCCCATTATTAGTTGTTCCCCAGATTGAAAGGGCTGCAGTTCTAGTTATATAATTAGAATCAACAGTAAATGAATCAAGATGTTGAATTTCTGCCTTGATTTCATATTTAGTTCCATTTACTTCTAGTTTATAAGTATCTTTTGCATTTTTAATAGTAACCCCAGCACCAGTTGAATTATATACTCCAATATTTCCTAAGTTATAATCTCCATCAACATAGTTTCCTTTTTCATCAGAGTAAACTGCATCTACGCTTTTAGTATAGTTATTATTATATTTAACTGGATTAGCTAACTTATAATTATATCTTCTACATGTTGCTCCACCAAATAAAGTTTTTGAAGTATCATGATCAATTTCTGAAACAATATTCCCTTTAATAAAATCTTTATCAAACCTTCCATCATTATCAGATTTAATTAATTTTCTTAATACTGCATCTGCATCATCATCTACATTTTCTTTTATATCATCATCTGTTCTTTCACCATTTGCTACATTTACAAAATAATCTCCATCAGCCATTTGTAAATAAGTCTTACCATCATAATTAAATATATCACCAAATTTATCACCTGGTTCAGCACCATCTAATTTAGTATATTTTCCATCTCTATAAACATAAACAGCTTCATCTTTACCATTTAATTCTGCATCAATATAAGTTGAACCTGGCTCTGCTTTAGCTTGATATACAGTGCCTTCAATTGACTCAACCTTTTTAACATCAGCAGCCATAGCTGGAACCATTGATATAATAGATGCAGCCGCTACTAATAAACTTGTAACCTTTGTAGTTCTTTTTAACATATTTTATTTCCCCCTTGGTTTATTCGTTTTAGTCTTTTTAATGTTAAATCCCTAGTTTTTATCCATTTTTACAAATATATTTCTCATATATATTTTCCAATTAACAATGTTCAATTATTAATTAAGCACGAAAGCTCACAGGGAAAGTTCGAAGAATGAAATGTAAAATGCTCAAAGAGAAAGTTCATGTTTCCAAATATAAAATTTGGAGCATCACTTTTTGGACATTCACTTTTCGATTCTCACTTTTCTTTCAGAATTCCTTAAATTGAAATGTATAATTTTAATTAGAACTTATATATATAATTATATTTTTAAATGTATATGTTTTCATTTGATTATTTAACTAGTTTTAGGTAATATTATGACTTCTTTTATTTTTCTCTTTTTATTATGAAAAAACATGTCAAATATAGTTACTACTAATTTTGACATGTTAATGATTTTTGCTTTTAATTAATATATTATAAAGTTTACTTATCTAAGGCACATGAAAATAAATAACAAGTCCAAAGTTGCCATGAATATTTTTCATTAATCTCATCAAATATTTCCTTAACATTTGAGAATATTTCATTTCCATTTTTAAGACTATTAACACTTGTTTCAATACTTTGTTCTACACTATCGTTATTACTCAATATATTCTTAACTATTTGGTTTATTTTACCAATTTAATCCTTTGTATTTTCAGAAAGATTGGTTATTTCATGAGCTACTACTATAAAACCTTATTCTTATATATTCAATACTAGTCTTACACCTCCATAAATACCAGCATCATTTCCTAATTTAGCAAGCTCAAATTTTGTTCCTTCACATGCATGAAATGCTTTTTCAATAAAATATTTTCGAATTACATTTATAAGTATCATTCCTGCCTTCGATACTCCTCCACCTATAACAAAAACTTCTGGATCACAAATACATGAAATTGTAGCAAGGGCACTCCCCAATTTTTCTCCCAAATCTTCAACCAATTTATTGGCTAATTTATCTCCATCTTTAGCTGCGTCGAATATTGTTTTTGCCGTAATTACATTAATTTCTCTTAAAATCGAAGGACTATCGTCAATACTTAAAAGCTTTTCTGATTCTTTTACTACTCCTGTAGCTGATGCATATTGTTCAAGGCATCCTGTTTTTCCACATCCACAAGTTTCTGTTTCATTTTTAATAACTTTTATATGACCAATTTCACCACCTGCACCATTGGTTCCTGAAATTATATTTCCATCGATTATAATTCCACCACCTACTCCTGTTCCAAGGGTTACCATTACTACATTTTTATATCCTTTTCCTCCACCTTGCCACATTTCTCCGAGTGCTGCAACATTGGCATCATTACCCGCTTTTACTGGAAGATCAATCATTTCACTTAGTGTTTCCTCTACGTTAAATACTCCCCAACCTAAATTAACACATTTTAAAACAGTTCCATCACCGCTCACTGGCCCTGGAACTCCAATTCCAACACCTACTACATCATTTTTATGTATATCTTTTTCTTCTAACTTGTCTTTTATTTCTTTTGCAATATCATCTAAAATATATTTGCCATTTTCCTCTTTCCTTGTATCCACTTCCCACTTTTCTAGTAGTGTTCCATCGACCTTAAACAACCCCATTTTTATTGTTGTTCCCCCTATATCTATTCCAAATCCGTAACTTCTCATTTCATCTTTCTCCTTATCTATATTTTTACTTTTGATAAAAATTAAGTTTATAGTAACGTAACAATAATTAATCATATTTTTAACCGTTTACAAAAATATTAGCAACAATCTATGATACTAAATTGACATTACTTACAACAAAACCACTTCATACATATTAATTTTATCTCTATTTAATAATAAATTCTTTACGATTTTTATTCACTTTTACTAAGTATTATGACTATTTATAAATTTTCTTTAAATAATAAAATAAGAATATCAAAAATAATTAGTATTATTTTTGATATTCTTTGTTTTATTAATATTTATATAATTCAATATAATAACAGCTTGGCATATCGTTTAAATGCAATGACATTTTTTCATCTCCATTTAATACACGGTTGCTCTTCCACTCACCATTCTCAAATTGTCCTTCTTCAAACTTTAGAATATCAACTTTCTTATTCTCACCCAATTTAGGTAAAATATCTATATTACACATCATCCCAATAATATAAAAACTATTTTCTCCAACTTGATATATCATACCAGCTGCTAATGGTTTTCTTGGTTGTTTTGGAGCATATCCAATTTTAAAATCATAGTTTTCAAATTCGAAAAATGTACCATAATCAATTTCTGATGTTTTCACAAAGCTTTTCAAATTAGGTGTACCACGATATTTAAAATACAACGGCTTAATTTCTTCCATCAATCCATATACCCTTGAAAGATACTCCTTACTACCTTCTATTTCGAAAGCTGTAGGATCGATATTTAATGCAATCATTAATCCCATCGGAGGTTTTTGAATTTCCTCTGGATTCATTCCATATTCTTCTATTGCAAAAGGTGAATAACCAATAGCATTATATTTTCCAAAGGCATACAATGCATAAGAGGCTGTCACTGCATCCTTACGTACTTCTGGAATGAAAAGTGGATTTCCATTTTGAGCATACTCCTCCATTATTTGAGGTACATATGAAACGTAAATATCTGGTGCAAGGCAAAACAATGATGGTGCCATTAGTTTCCACATCTTATGCATAGATGCAACAGGTCCACCACATGGATATGATCCTAAATGCCATGGATACTGCTCTAACCAAGCATTTGCATAACATGGAAGATTATATTCTTTTTGTGCTGCCTTTGTAATATATTCTACTGCCTTAGCATAATGATATGCCATAAAATATTCCCCAGCTCTATATCCAAAACATTCATTCCAGTTTCCATGAACAGAAAATTCTTTTTCTATCTCAGCTGGGACATTTTTTGCAAATTCGCTTTCTCCCACTATTGAATAATCTCTATCAGTTCCCATCAGACCAATTTCATTTTCTACTTGAATTATAATAACTGTATTTTCATTTTCATCAATTTCTTTTATATGTGCCATGATGTGAGCCAATGCATTAGCATCCTTTTCAACAGCAGCCTGACATAAAGGTGATATTGTATTTATAGCTTCACCATTCACTTTTTTTGCACGAAAATACGTTTTAGTGTCTTTTTTCATCCATCCTGGAACATACATAGATTCTGAATTCTTCCACAAACCAAACCACAATAAAACTAAATGCATATTGTTCTTTCTTGCTTGGTCAATAATGCCATCTAAAATCGAATAATCAAAAACTCCCTCTTCTTCTTCAATCAATTCCCAATAGATTGGTAAAATAACTGTATTCATATTTAACCCTTTTAGATTAGGCCAAACATTTTTCTCCATATATTCAAGATTACTTGCACTTGAATTATGTAATTCTCCTGAAAGCGCAATAAAAGGCTCATCATGAACAAATAGTGTATCAATTCCATTATATTTTCTGATTTCTGGTAATTTTCCCATAAAACTTCGCTCCATTTCTTATATTAATATTTTTATAATAGTGTTATTAAACTTCTATACTTTGAATAACCTTATCAAAATTTAAATACGGCAAGCTGATAAGTTAAGTTTATTTTCTTAATCTACTCTGTAACACCTCTTAAATTTAATATGGATTTTCATAATCTCTATCTATTTATTATTATAAGTGTTTAAACGTATTCAATCACTTGATAAATTTCACCTAATTACATTTATTATTGACTTTTTTTATTTATCAATCTTTAAAGATGAATAACAAGATAAAAATGATACTACTCATTCTTATCTTATTGCCAACTCATTGATACTTTCTTTAAAACATAACAATAAACCCGTATTAATGTATACTAGAATGTTTCTTTCTAGTATACATTAATACGGGTAAATGCTAATCTCTATAAATATTAATAATATTACATTCATGTGGAATCAGAGTAATCTCTAAATTTAAAACCTGTTCATCTACAACATATCTTTTCATAGTTAATCTTGGTGTTGAAATTCTTTTTAAATAATCTATTTCATCCTTACCTAAAGAATTGGCCATGTCCATTTTAATCCATTCATCTAATATACTGCCATCTTTACTACTCATTGAATATATTTTTATATTATATTGACCATTTAATAAATTCTTAAGTTTAAAATTCAAACATAAATTATTATAATCCTTAAATATTTTTCCTTGTTCCATTAGATCAATCTCATCTTCTTTTTTTGAATAATAGTAATTATTAAAATATTTATAATTATGACAAGCTATAAAATACTCCCCATCATTATTATCAGTTATTATGTAATTTCGCCCCTTATCAATAATTCTATTACCTATTCTATTCATAAATTCTATTGCATAATAAGCTGGTTTCTTTATGCCATTTTTACTAATCAAACCTGCTCCACCATTTAATAAAGCATTTGAATCATAAAACTGTGAAACTAAATCCGATCCAATAAAATATCCCAAAATATCTACTTCACCAATGCTATCAATTATATTTTTCATCATATATGCGCCCTTATAGCAGCTATCATTTACATAATTCCGGTCAGATAGTGTGCCATTCCACTCAGTAATATAAATTTCCTTATGAATAAATTTTTCTTTTTTTAGTATTTCTTTAATTTTTTTTATTTGGTTAGCTACATAGTCTTCATCCATAGATTTTATAAAAAAATAATTACTTCCGTCCTCAGCCACAGTATCATATGGAAAAAGAGAAAATGATAAAAAATCTGATTGAACGAAAAATTCTTTCCAATTTATAGTATCTTTTATAAACCGTTCAACTCCAGAACTTCCAGTAAATTCAACTCCTCCAACCTTACAGTCAGGTATGTAGCGCTTTAATTCCTTATATGCTATATTAAAAATAGTAAAATAGTCTATATCTAATTTTATATCTTGATTCCGCCAAATTTCAAAATACCAAGTTTGTGTTTCTTCAACACCATATCTATTAACTATATGTTTAGAAAAAGTTTTTATAATATTTTTCCACTCATTAGCATTTATTGATGACGGTGATTCATCTTCAATAATAACGAAATCTTCTTCTGTTTTATTTAATCTTTTTTGTTTTTGTCTAAGTTGAATAAATGGTTTCATTTTGTTATCTACCAAAAAATCTAAAACCTTATCTATTTTATCAAAATTATATTTTTCTTCAACATTATATGCACCTAAATTCATATTATGTGCAAATATATTCCAAAACCTAACATATTCATATTTCAATTCATTTTTTAATATTAGTAGTTGTTCCTGCATGTCTGACTGCAACAAATCAAATGCTGTTCCTACATTAATAACTTTATTCCAATTTTTCTTATATTCCATTTTGTCATTTGTATCTGCAATTATATATTGTATATTTCCAAGCGATTCTCCATTTTTATTAAGATTATTTTTAAGCAAGAACACTTCAAGCCTATCTAATATACTATTTTCTTTTAACTCAATTTCTTCAAGCATATCCTCTTTATTCTTCTTCATTTTTTTTACATACACTGATGGAGCTATGTTATATCTAGCTTTAAATATTTTGTTGAATATTACGGTACTTGGAAACCCATTATCTAATGCTACCTTTTTAATAGTTGCATCAGTATATAATAAATCTTCTAGTGCATGGTTAAATCTAATATTATATAAATGATCTATAAAGTTCATCCCTAAATTCTTCTTGAAATATCTAGATAAATATGGATTTGTAAGATTTAATTTTTGTGCTAAATCATTAAGACTTATGGGCTTATTATAATTTCTTATTATATAATTTGTTATTTCATTATTTCTATCATCATATCTATTTTCTTTATTATGGAACCTTTCGCCATCTTTATTCATAATAAAATTACTTTTTAGCAAATTTAATAGTTGATAAAATAAACTATGTTCATAAAAATCTTCTTTTTCTTTTGGTTTTATATAATGACTAATAATTAATTTAATTATTCTCCTAGCTTCTTCAAAAGAACTCTCTTTATCTATTGTTGAATTACACAAAAATGATATTGAATCACTCTCAATAAAATAGCTCAACTTTTCAAAGGAAATAATAAAACTTCCCATTAATATATTCTCTGAACATTGATAACTGTGTTTCTGATTAGGATTTATAACTAAAATATCATCATCCTTTAAATTGTATATGTCTTCTTCAATATTAAGCTCCATTTCACCTTCTAATATATAAATTAATTCCACCTCTTGATGAAAATGTGTTTCTTCTTTCTCTTTAACCAATATATTATACATAATTATCTTATCTTTATTATAATTTTCTTTAAACACTTGACCACCTCTATTCCTTTATATATTTTATCATACGTAAAAAATTAGGCATAATCATTTATTATTAAATTAAAAAAGAATGACTTACAAGAGGTCTTGTAAATCATTCTAAATATACATTAATAATTAATCTTATTTTGCCTCTTTCATTTCAAACCAATCAAATTCTGCAACATTATTACTTTCTTTACCATTAGCTGTTGCGAACATACCAATTATTGTACCTGCCATGCAACCAACTTTTTCTGGATTGATTCTTCCACAGTCTACATTTTCTGCAAGACATTTCATTTGTTTTAAATCAGTTCCGTATACAAAGTCATACTTTTCATGATTTGCATTAAACCCTAAAATAAGTTCATTATCATCACATGGTACACATGCAATTATTTCTTCCTTGTGCTCATATGAAAAGCCTGGGAAATAAGGCGGTACATTATAATCCGTTGTAGAAATCATCAATTTTAAAAGTTGTTCACCATTTTCACAAGTGCGTTCTACACGCAGCTGATGATTCATAGCCTGCATTATAGCTAAGCCAGCAGCCTCTCCTTCTTGAGGCTTAAAACTCATCTTAGTAAATACTGATAAATCCATATAGATTTGTCTTTTCCCTACAAAACTGAGAATTCTGTCTTTACATGGCTCTCCACCTAGTGAAAGAGGCTTGATTACTGGTGTCATATTTTCCTTTAAGCATTTTAAAGATAGTTTTGAATTAGCTACCTTATAAAACTGTTCATGTGGAGTTCCAAATAATATCCATGACATTCCAAGATTGTTCTCATCATCAAACTCGTCCAAGTCTTCTTCATTTTTCTTAAATTCCGTCCATGGTAAAGAAGCTGCTGGATATTCCAATTCCAATTTTCCTGTTCCCGGACTGAATATAGGCCACTCCCTCTCCCACATTACTGGGCAAATAAAAGTTTCCCTTCCTAAATTCTTATATTTACCGTCAATTAGTCTAGACGCAAGCATTACAGCATACCATTCTCCATTTTGTGTTTCCACAAAATCTGCATGTCCTACGTTGATAATTGGAGAGTTAAATCCAAAATGTCTATGAGTCATTACAGGATTCGCAGGGCATCCTTCATACCACCCAAACAACTCCTTGCTTCTTGCTACCATTACTGCATGATAATGTTCAGTTCCGCCCTCTGCGGACACCAAATAATAGTACTCTCCAATATGATATATATGTGGAGCTTCTGGTGAAGAACCACATCTTAGTGCACTATTATAAATAGTTACTGGATCTCCTGCTAATTTAAAGTTTTCCATATCATATGGTGCAAGCCAGATTCCTCTCTCCATATAACCAGTACCATTATCCCATACATTTCCTGTACCCATAATGTAAGCTTTTCCATCACTATCAAAGAAAATGGAAGCATCAATACCTGGAACATCTGTTAACCAATTCGGTTCTGACCATGGACCCTTTGGATCTTTCGCTGTAATAATAAAATTACCCTTATCAGAAAAGTTTGCATTTATTATATAAAATGTGCCGTTATTATAACGAATTGTTGGCGCCATTACACCACCAAACATTGAATTAGCTTCCACATGAAAGCCGTTCTCTCTTGTTAAAGCATGCCCTATCTGCTCCCAGTTCGCTAAATCCTTGCTATGAAAAATTGGAATTCCAGGATACATTTCAAAACTGGAACATATTAAATAAAAATCGTCCCCTACTCTACAAATGGATGGATCTGGATAAAATCCTGGTATAATAGGATTTCTTATTTTTCTTTCTGTCATATACTTTCAATCCTTTCATTTTTATAATAGTACAAAACACCACTAAATTTCTTGTCTTTGAGTTAATTTTCTTTTATCTGATGTCTAGCCGCTGTAAAACTCCCACTTCTTTAAGTGGGAGATAACATCGGCACGACCCTAGATAAGTTCAACTAAGATTCACTTGATTTCATAAATTCTTTAAAAGAAATAACCAGCAATTCTAATGCTAGTTATTTCTTCTATAATCAAATATTAATTAGTTCTTTCTTTATGTCTTTCAGTAAGTATCGAACTATTCTTGTCAGCTCTTTCCTTTGTTATTTTATAAAAAGACATTGGAATAATTGCAACTAAAAACAGAATTCCTGGTATTAAATTTACTATAGTATTTATTCCATTGATTGCTTCTGGAGTTTGTTGTGCATTAGCAACATATCCAACTATGCCTAAAGCTGCAACACTTATTACACCTACTAATGCATTAGAAATCTTTGTTATAAGACTTGTGAAAGAATATATTGCACCATCGCTACGAAGACCAGTTTTTACTTGGTTATCATCTATACAATCTGCTGTCATACTAAATATCATAATTGAATTAAATCCAAGTGGTATACAAGCAATAACTGATAAAACAATAATCATTGTTGTATTGCTTGAAGGAACAAAATACATACCAGCAAATCCCAATCCAGTTATAGCTAATCCAATTTGCAGAAGTGTCTTTTTTTCAATATACTTTATTGCAATAGGTGGAACAAATGAACCAATTGCCATGCAAACAGATAATAATGTGAATAAAACAGCTATTAAATCAGGACGCCCTAAATCATATATACAGTAATAAACTAAAGTTCCCAATCTTTGAAATAATCCAGTAAATAATATGAATAGTGCTGCCATTACAATTAATAACTGTTTATTTGAAACTACAGCCATTAATGACTCTTTTACTGAAGGTCTTTCTTCTTTTTCAGGAGTTACAACTTCCTTACAGTTTGCATAAGTTAAAAATAACATTGGCATTGAAACTAATGATAATACTATTGCTGCATAGAAATATCCTTTTTGACTATTTCCATTACCTAACATTATAATTATTGGCATTACAGCAGCACCTGTAAGAATACCTCCAATTGTACCAAAGAATCCTCTAAAAGAATTTAAACTAGTTCTTTCATCTGTGCTTCTTGACATAACTGTAGCTAAAGCTCCATATGGAACATTTACCATAGAATGGAATGTACCTAATAGTAAATAAGTTACTCCAGCATAAACTATTTTCCAAACTCCAGTGAATGATGGAGTATAAAAAGTTAAAACATTGAATATGCCAAGAAGTACTGCTCCATATAAAATATATGGTCTAAAACGTCCTTTTTTCGTATTTGTACGTTCCATAATTAGTCCTAATATTGGATCTACAACACAATCCCATACTCTTGCTACAAGTAATAATATTGCAACTGCTGCACCTGGTAAACCAAATACATCTGTGTAGAAAAATAATAGATATGATGATACTAAGCTCCAAACCATACCACAAGCAAACTCACCTAGACCATAACTAATTTTCGTAAAAAAACTAAGCTTTTCCACTATTTCAGAAGTTTTATTATTTTTCAAAACTGTTTCAGTATTCATATATTTCTCTCCTCTTATTTTTTATTTAATTGTTCATTATCATTATTCCTATATAAATTTATTAAAATTATATTTTCATATCGTTTACATGATTTGTATAAAAAAAGTTTATTATGGTATACTTTAATTGGTTAATTTTCATTAGTTAACATTTTTTAGTTTATAAGCAAGTTCCGAGCTTGCTTATAAACTTTTTTATATTACTCAAAATCTATCGATTTATTTGTTCTGCTAGATTCCCATGCAGCTTCCATTACTGATAATACACGACATACTTCTGGAATCTTAATTTTTGATTCTTCTTCTCCATTTAACACACCATGTACATTTCTATAGAAATCTACCCAATCAGTTTCAACTTCTGGAAGTGGTTCTTCAACAATTCCTCCTGGAGGTACAGGCGCAAATTGTCTAGTAGGACCTGCTACTGTTTCTGTAATTTGTGGAGGAAGTTTTTCTAACATATCTCCTGTACGATAAATGGCTCCATCACAACCAAAACTCTTTATAATTAATGTCTCCTTATCACCTGCTACAAGCCAACGTGGTTGATACTCTAATATATAAGTAGATAGTTCGATATGAAAAGTAATTCCATTATCCATCTTTAATATTATTTTAAAGTAATCATCTACTTCCTCATGAAGTACACTTTTTATATCTGCAAATATAGATTTAATCTTTGCATCTGGCATCATAAACAATGATTGATCAATTAAATGAACTCCCCAGTCATAAATCATACCGCCGCCATATTTCTTATAAAGATGCCATTCATGCATATAACCATTACCTGAATGAAGTTTACTTTCTATTGTAAAAATATTACCTAAAAGTCCTTGATCATAAGCCTTCTTTACAATTAACATATCTCTATCCCATCTTCTATTTTGATGAGCCGTAAAGAATACACCAGCCTTTTTACATGCTGCTTCCATTTCATCTAATTCTGCTACAGCCATAGCTGCTGGCTTTTCAGTAATTACATTTTTTCCAGCAAGAGCAGCTTTTAAACACATTTCTTTATGCAAATGGTTAGGTACAGTTAAAATTACTGTATTTACTTCACTATCTGTAAGAAGTTCATCGGCTGACTTATAAAGTTTAAATCCCATTTCCTCAGCTTCTGAAAAACGTTCTTCTTTAATATCACATACTGCTGTTACTTCAACTCCTGCACGTGGAGCATTTTGAGCATGCCATTTTCCCATGCCTCCAAAACCTATAACACCTAATTTAATCTTCATTTTATCACCTCCTTTTCTTTATATTACAAATTGTCTAAGATACTTTGTACTTAATATTACAGCTTTCTTTGAATCTTCAATTGAACCTTCAAAGGCTTTATCTTCAACTTCAATACATGTATCCCCTTTGTAGCCTATATCTGTTAAAGCTGAAACATATTTTCCCCAATCAACATCACCGAATCCTGGTAATTTAGGTGACATATATTGAAGTGGTGTTGCCATAATTCCAACATCATCAAGTTTATCTTTATATACTTTTATATCCTTATAATGTACATGGAATATTTTATCCTTAAACTCGTATATTGGTTTAATATAATCAATTTGTTGCCATACAAAATGAGATGGATCATAGTTTAATCCAAAATTAGGACTATCTAATATTTCAAAAACTTTTCTCCAATTTGCAGGTGATGTCATAAGATTTTGTCCACCTGGCCATTCATCATTTGAAAATAACATCGGACAGTTTTCAATTCCTATCTTTACACCTTTTTCTTCTGCATGCTTTACAATTGGAGGCCAAACTTCTTTAACAATTTCTAAGTTTTCCTCTACTGTTTTTGTAGGTATCCTACCAACAAAAGTAGTAATAATATTAATATCTAGCTTACTTGATGCATCAATTAACTTATATAAATGATCAACATAGACTTTTCTTTTTTCTAAATCTTCATCAAGGGTATTTGGATAATATGCTAAAGATGATATTTTAACGTTCTTCTTTTCTAAATAGTTCCTAATGTAAGAAGCTCTATCATCATCTAGTGTATCTACATCAATATGACATACACCTGCATATCTTCTTTCTGCTTTACCCTTAGGCCAACAGCACATTTCTATACATTCAAGTCCATTTTCCGCAGCAAAATCTACTACTTCTTCAAAACTTAATTCATCTAGTATTGCACTTACAAATCCTAATTTCATAAGAATTCTCCTTTCTAAAGTCCTATTTACCCAATGATTTTTCATCATCAGGTAAATATTAAATTTGGGGTGACAGTCACCAACTTACATTCCTAGTAACTTTCTTTCCATTGCAATTTGACGTTTTGTAAATTCTGTTCCACCACAATATAATTCATCTTCATATTCACAAATAAGATATCCATCGAAATCTGTATTCTTTAGCATTCCTAAAATTTCTTCATACGGTATACTTGGTTCTACACATTCTTCACTTAAATAATGGAACTTACCATGCATCTCGAAACAATATGGAAGAAGTTCTTTTAATCCATTTAACAATTCAGGTAATTTTTCTTTTGGACTAAATTGAACAAATCCATACATTCCTTGTAATGTACCGTTAATTGCAGGATGAGCCCCAGCTTCCATTAATTTTTGACGAGCCTCTTCTATATCTACACCTTGGTATCTAAATTCTGCTGCCATTTTTAAATGTTCTTCCTTAACACCTGCTGCAAGAGCTTTATCCCAATGTGGCTTATTTGGAGCAATTGCAAAACATCCAAAGTCAGGTACAAAGCCTAAATGTTTAGATCCTGTACGTTTAATAACTTCTAAATATTTCATCATCTTTGGAGATGTTGGTGTTTCTGGATTGTGAATTTCAACACCTGCTTTTACATCATATAATTCTGCATATGGTGCAAGTCTTTCAAATGCTTCAGGTGATAACATGTATTGTACACGCATAACCTTACAACCTAATTTATTTGCTGTTTTTAGATCAATAATTGCATCAGATAACATTTCATCATCAGTAAGATTCCTATCATGACGCATACCTTTATCATTATTTGCGCCATATCCAACTGGTCCAATACCATACTTAGCCTTTAATGAATTTACTAATCCTAAAAACTCATCACTTACATTCGGATAAGAAGGAATCATTTGAGTTCCTACAATTTCATATCCTGTTGCACCAGCTAAAGCTGCTTGTTTTACACAATCTTCAAAATCATATTGATATCTTGCATACTCTGTTCCATAACAAAACAAAGTTGCACCTAATTTAATATTACTCATCTTTTATTCCTCCTACTCATTTATTGCTACAGTCACCTTATCTCCACTATCAAGTGGCATATATTGATGATCTGGCCCCATTTGCATGTAAGGAACTCTAAGCATAAGCTTTAATTCTAATTCATGTTTTCCTTGAGCAAGTCCATCTTTTTTAATCACTCTAACCTTAGCTAATTCAACTTGACTCCAAAATTCAGTTACTGCATATTTCAATTTGTAAATAGGCATTTCTTTCCCTTTTAATTCAAATGTAACTGCTTCTTGTGGTATCATTTCACCATCACAATATACTTCTAATAAATCGATGTCTGATAAATAATGTCCTCTATAATAAGCTAATTGAACATCAAACTCAAAACCATTTTTCTTTCCATTTATATAAATACTTTTAAATGAATCTTCTTTAATAATTTCCTTATTAAGTTCCATACGCATTGCAAATGCCATTTTTATTACCTCCTTAGGTCTTTAATAATTGAATAAATATTAGAATTTAACTTCTGTTTTTTCTTTAGCAGATTTGTAAATTGCATCTAATACTTTTGTAACTGCTAATGCTTCTTCAGGCTTTACTAATGGTTCTGTACCATTGGCAATAGCTTCTAACCATTGTTTACAGTCCATGCTGCCTTCAGCACCTCCACCACCACCGAAGTAAGCAACTCCGCCAACTGGAGATAATTTTTCTTCCATTAATTGATTATTTCTTCCACGGTTATAAATTAATTCATTTTTAGAATGACTCATTCCAGAATGAATTTCAGCACCTGCAAGTGTTCCACAAAGTGTGGTTGATGCCTCTCTTGATTCAAGTACATTTAATGCCCAGCTTGCTTCTAAGTTTATAGTTGCCCCATTCTTCATTTTAACGAATCCCATTGCAGAATCTTCTACTTCAAAAGTTTCTGGATTCCAAGGTCCAAATAAATTTCCTTCTGTAGCTTGTTGTAATCCACCTAATTTATAGAATACAGATCCTGTAACACTTTCAACATCATAATTATTCATACACCATAAAGTAATATCTAAAGCATGTGTACCAATATCTATAAGTGGGCCTCCACCTTGTTGTTCTTTATCCATAAATACTCCCCAAGTTGGAACTCCTCTTCTACGAACTGCATGAGCTTTTCCATAGTATACTTCTCCTAAATCGCCATTACTGCAAGCTTCATGTAAATTCATAACTTCTGGTCTGAATCTATTTTGATATCCTACTGTAAATTTCATTCCTGATGCTTTCCAAGCTTCAACCATCTTTTCAGCTTCATCAGTTCTATGAGACATTGGCTTTTCACAATATACATGCTTCTTTGCTGCAAATGCATCTATTGCAATAACGCTATGTGATACATTTGGTGTACAAATGTGTATAACTTCAACCTCTTTATCCTTTAATAGCTCTTTATAATCTGTATAAACTTTTGCGTTTTCCACTCCAAATTCCTTAGCAGCCTTAGTAGCTCTTTCTTCTACAATGTCACAAAAAGCAACTATTTCATTTAAATTTGAATTTTCTTTTAATGCTGGGAAATGTTTTTGATTCGCAATTCCTCCACAACCGATAATACCTATTTTAATTTTACTCATTTTACTTCTCCTCCTATTTTTTATATATATTAAGATTTTCTCTTGTTTTTCTTTATGTACTTAGTATACTTTTTTAAACGTATTCAAACATTCAATTAATTTCACTTGATTCAATCATTTATTGACTTGTTGTAAATTTTTGTTTTTAAAATAAAAAACAAGGTCAAAAATAACCAGTATTATTTTTGACCTTGTTTTTTATATTCACATTTTTTTAATCTAATCTTAAAAATATTTAATAAAACTTACACCTTCATATGCATCACTTGTTTCAACTTATGTTTCTAAACACTATATATTTTCATTTCCATTCTTCAAGACTAAACACTTCAAATTTTGAAAGCATTTCTCTAACAATACTATCATTTTTAAATTTATAGGTAATTGCTTTCCTATTTTTATTCTTAATTGTTTTCTTATTATATAGTGGCATTTTGAATTCAGCATTTATTAATTTACCTAATTTAATTCATACCCAATCCAAAATCTAAAACGAACTTCCATCTCTCCATTTATCTTTGTGAAGGTTTCGGTAACAAAAACATGCATTTTACCCATTTTACTTTCTACACATACAATAAATATACATTGATCTTGTACCTAAAAGACTCATATCATAACCTGCATCTGCTGGAGTAATAGCTATCCACTATCATAATTAGTTTTCCGAGATATCTTAGAATTTAATTCAAGCCATTATTCTATGTTATATTCAGCTAAACTATTTTCATACGTTCCACATGTACCCTATGGCTTCCTTCATACATTACCGTTTCCAATAACGCACTTGCTTTCGAGTTGTCTTACTATCCTTCCTATCGGGGCTAGTGACATAGGCTTCTTTCAACCAGTCGGCTTAGCACACATGCTGGACAAACAAAAAAGCCGAAGTGTTTACTTTCCACTTCGACTTTCTTCAAATATCTTAGATTTCGCCACATAAATTTCCAATCATTTCTGCATCGACAGAACAGTCTATTTTTTCACCTTTGTACGTACCTGAAATGTGATACAGGCATTGACAACCAGATAATAATTTGACTTCATGGACAAACTCAGCATCCTGACCGCTAGCAAGACAGGTAAGCTTCACATCAAAGTCCTCTGCTGGGATACTGATATTGATGGTATTCGGATACGAATGTCCTGTTCTTTCGCTTGTCCAAATATCATCATAGGTGATGTCTGCCGATGCATTTGTCATAACACCATCTTGGTGCAGAAATGTTCCGAAGGCATATCTTTCTGCTGGACCATATACATCCCACAGTGATACTGCTCCGCGGCCATTTTTGAGAGGTGACAGACCAATCCAAAGCCAACTACTTTTTCCTGGAGCAAATTCAAATCCTTCAGGACGGCTTGTAGGCATACCGTACTGTCTGTCAAACCATGCATGTGCATTTTTTACTTTATATTCGTGTCCCTGTAAAATAAAAGTTCCTTCCATTTTCATATTTGGGAATGAATACTGATAAGACCCAGTGCTTCCAAATTCAATTAGGCCAGTTCCGCCATTGTAAAGTATTTCTCCATTCGGAATGAAATTCATGTGGATTTCACTCTCATCAATCTTCAAATCGAGAGTCATATGATTCATATCACCACTGAAATCCCCCCATGATGAGAAGCAATGCATACGATCTGAAGCAACACCGTTTTCATCGTTCATAGAAGAAAGAATCTTATTATTCAGCCAGATATCATCTGTTGCATCCATTAAAAGACTTTCTGCACTAATTTTTATCTCATTACCATATGGCTGTACCATATGGTGCCATGTAAAGCCCAGTTGTTTACCGTCAGCTTCAAATTCAGTCTTGATATACCATGAATCTATCTGTGCTCGCTGTACCGGTTTAAGATCTTCCAGTACATTAACTGACATTGGGAACCCATTATTAGTCATTAAATTTTTTCTCATACAATTACCTCTTTTCTATTATTTTTCTTGACATTATATAGGATGTTTGCTAGTTTTAAGATATAGACACTGTGTCGTATCTCTTGATAATAGTATAATTTTAATGACATTGAAAAGCAATTTACAATTTTAGATAATATGTCGTATTTTGAGGTGATCGCTATTCAGACTTATGATAACGCAAGAAAAAAAACCAGAGATAAAATCATCAATGCATTCTGGTCACAATATAAAATAAAGCCGATTGAAAAAATCACTGTAAAAGGTATCACTGATGCATGCCAAATACATCGGGCAACTTTTTATTTGTACTATAAGGATGTTTATGCTGTTTTAGAGGAAATAGAATATACTTTGATAAACTCACTTGATCAGGTCAGCATTGAATGCTTTGAGACATCTAATGATCTGGACAGCTATGCGAAAGCTCTTTTCATAATCTTTCAAAATAATAGAGAGTATCTCCATTATCTTGTTCTTGAAAACAAACAGCCTGTCTTTGCAATGAAATATAAAAATAAGCTAAAAGATAAGTTCCCTAATGTATTTCGTTCAAAAGTAGATGATTCAAAGACAAATTTAATTATTGATATGACATTATCTGTTTTGGTTGATATGTTTATTCAATGGGCAGATACGAACGTATTCTCTATCGTAGAAATAATACGGTTGGCAGAAGGATTTATGGTAAATGGTATTTTTCATACCTTGCTCAACGATTTTAATATTGAGCCTGTTATTGATCTTCGTAGCGACAGATACAAGTCTCTAATAGAAAAAGAGTTCGAATAAACTGTAGGGCGGCAAATTAAAATCGGCTGAAACATTAAATTAGAATTCCCAATAAGCTAAAGAAAACTGCACAATAAAGTTACCGACTGCAAATTCCAGCCAAGAAAAACTGCGAACTGTAACTAAATAATTCATAGAGAAATTGCTATGGAAATACCATGACCATCAATAAACTAAATAACGTCTATAAGATAAGCCAGTTATAGACATATACTGCTATAACTGGCTTATTTTTAATATAAATATTAAAAAGAGAAAATTATACTAATCTCTATAAGATATGTGAATAATATTAAATTCATGTGGTTCTAAAGTAACTTCTAAGTTTAAAAGTTCTTCTTCAACTTCACATCGTTTTATAGTTAATCTCGGAGTTGAAATTCTTTTTAAATAGTCTATTTCATCTTTATCTAAATCACCAATTTCATCCATCCTCATCCACTCATCTAAAACACTTCCATGTTCTCTATTTATGGAATAAGTTTTAACATTGTATTGACCACTTAATAAATTCTTTAGTTGAAAATTTAAACGCAAGTTATCAGAATTATTGAATATTTTCCCTTGTTCTTTTGGCAAAATTTCATCTTCTGGTTTTAAATAATAGTAATAATTAAAATGTTTATAATTATGGCAAGCTATATAATATCCATTATGATTATTGGCAGTTATAATATAATTTTCTCCTTTATCTATAATACTGCTACCCATTATATTCATAAATTCTATTGCATAACAAGCAGGTTTTTTAATACCATTTTTAGAAATTAATCCAGCTCCACCGTTTAAAAGCACATGTGAGTCATAGAACTGTGAAAATAAATCTGACCCAATCCAATATCCTAAAATATCTGCTTCACCTATATTATCAATAATGTTTTTCATTATGTATGATCCTTTATAACAGCTATCATTAGTATAATTACGATTAGATATTGTATTATTCCATTCCGTAACATACAATTCCTTTACATCCCATTTTATCTCTTTTAACGTTTCTTTAATAAGCTTCATCTGGTTCTCAACATAATTTTTATCTGTAGACCTCTTTGAATATTTATCTCCCTTTTCCTTAATAAGTACATAAGGAAAAAGATAAAATGATAAAAAGTCTGGCTGAATACTTTGTTCTTTCCATTCAATAACATTTTTCATTAATAATTTTAATCCATAATCTCCACGAAAACCTGCTCCTCCAACCTTACAATTAGGAATATTTTTTTTCAATTCACTATATCCCGCATTAAAAATAGTAAGATATTCTATATCCATGTTTTCTGTCTCAGGTCTCCAAATTTCAAAACACCAAGTTTGTGTCTCTTCAATACCATATCGTTTAACTATATGCATAGAAAAAGCTTTCATAACACTTTTCCATTGATTTATGTTTGTAAACAAAGTTTGCTCTTCTTCAAAAATAACTGCTTCTCTAACTGTCCGATCTAGTCTTTTGGGCTTTTGACCTAATTCAATGAATGGCTTTATTTTGTGATCTACTAAGAAATCTAAAACTCTATCTATCTTATCAAAATTATATTTTCCTTCTGGATTAGATACACCAACATACATATCATGGCTAAATATATTCCAAAACCTAACATATTCAAATTTCAATTCATTTTTTAATATCATTACATGCTCTTGCATATCTGACTGCAATAAATCACTTGCTGCTCCTATATTAATAATTTTATTCCAATTTTTTTTATACTCATTTTTGTTTTTTGAATCTATGATTATATATTGATTATCTTTTACTAGCTCTGCTTCATTTTCTATTTTGTTTTCTTCAAAGTGATTGTCTAATCTCTCTAATATAACCTTCTTGTGAGATTCATCTTCTTTATAATTATCTTCTTTATTATCCTTCATTTTTTTCATATATGCAGATGGAGTCATATTATATGTAGCTTTAAACAATTTATTAAATACAGCAGTGTTAGCAAATCCATTATCTAGTGATGCTCTAGTAATAGTTGCATCTGTATATAATAAATCCTCTAATGCGTAATGCAATCTAACATTATTTAAATAATCAATAAAGTTCATACCTAGTTGCTTTTTCAAATATCTTGATAAATATGCATTAGATAAATGCAACTGGCTGGCTAAATCATTAAGGCTTATTGGTTTATTGTAATTTCCTCTAATATAATTCGTAATTTCATTTATTCTATCGTCATATTTATTATCTTTATCATGAAAACGCTCATCTGCATTATTAATCAAAAAATTATTTGTTAGCAAATTTAATAATTGATAAAATAGGCTATACTCATAAAAATCATCTTTGCCTTTTCTGTTTAAATAATGATTAAAAATCGATTTAATTATTTTTCTCATTTCTTCATAAGAATCGTTTTTATCTATAGATGAATTGCACCAAAATAATATTAAGCTACTTTCAAGAAAACTACTTAATTTTTGAAATGAAATATAAAAACTTGCCATCAGAATATCTTCCGAACATTTATAACTATGCTTTTTATTAGGATTCACCACTATAATATCATCTTGTTTTAACTGAAATATATCGCCTTCAACCCTAATCTCCATTTCACCTTCCAACACATAAATCAATTCAACATCTTGGTGAAAATGTGTCTCTTCTTTCCTTTTAACGTTTATATTATATGTAATTATTTTTTCTTTACTTAAATTTGCTTTCATCACATAGACCCCTCTATACTTTTGATGTTACGTTTCTCACCTTTTAACTATGGTATACGTTTTACATCATAGTTATACTTACTTTAACATAGACCTTTATACTAAATTTAAGTTAAGTATATATGTTCCAAATTAACAATGTTCAATTCTCAATTTTCAATTAATGATGAAATTCTTTCAGAATTTCTTAATTTTATATGTACAATTTTAATTAGAACTTATTATATTACATTTTTATTGTTTTTAATATTGTATAGTATTATATTATTACGTTTTAGAAAAATCAATCATTAAATATTATTTGTATTAGCTTTTATGTTTGGTGTTATAAACATATAGTATCCTTCCTCATTTGCATTTTTCACAGTTTTCTTTAATGATTCAAATGTAACATAGTCAGGTTCCATGCTATCCATACTAATATTAACATATTCTTCAGAGTTTGTTATAACAATGGCTGTAGTTGTTTCATATCCTGCGGACTCAATATCAGATGTTGAAAATGTCATTAATTAATACTTCTAACAAAAAGCATATGTAAACCCCTGGATTCAAATCCAGGGGTTTATGGTGGAGAATAGATTCATATTATTGCAAGACTAAACATTCTAATGGTCCTAGTAGAATTGTTTCTTCCGCCAAGTTGATAGTTCTACCTTGAAGAAGGTCCGTTTTTATACCATCTATTTGATTTTGCTTAATGTCGTAAGTACCAACTAACTGCTCATGCTCTGAAAAATTAAAAAGTGCAATGACAGGTTTAGATTCACTATCTTCCGATCTTCTAATAAATCCAAAAACATGTTTATTGAATAATTGCATATTAGTCTGATTAATTTTTCCATCAAATATTGAAAATTGTTTTCTAATTTTAATTAATTGTTTTGTATCCTCATAAACCTTATTTCTTATTGAATCCATTGGAGTTTCTGTTTCCCAATCAAATAATCCTCTATGAAGCCATCTTGAATCATGTGCTTTATCATTATTATGCTCATAACTGTAGTCATTCAATGATCCAACTTCATCACCACTATATATCATTGGTACACCTCTTGATAATAATACAATTGCATGAATAAGTTTTATACGCTTAATTGACAATTCCTTTTGATAATCATCCTTTTCATATACAGCCTTTTCAAGCCCAGCTAAGCTTGCAAGTGTTCCTGAATTTCTAGCATCCATATCCTCTGGATTAAATTCATACAACTGTCCTCTTGCAAAACTATCTTGGATAGTTCCATTATAGAAATTTATTAAAAACTGTTTATGGTTATATGGGTCAAAGCCCACCCCTCTTATAATATTATCATCAATTCCCCAGCCAATATCATCATGACATCGTGCATAATTAATCCAGCAAGTTTCCTTTGGAATATATCTATTTATAGAATGGCTTAAACATCTTCCATCCCTAGTAGCAATTGCATTCCATATATCCACCATATAAGATGCATTGTACAAAAGATTGCATTCTATTTTATCGTCCTGTCCAAAATATTTAACAATTTCATGTGGCTCTACAATTGCCTCTCCTAATATTGCTGATGAAGGTGCAATCATTTTTAAAATAATCTGAAGCATTCGTAATAATTTATGTACATTAGGAAGATTTCTGCAGTTAGTTCCAAGCTCTTTCCATATAAAAGGTATTGCATCTAATCGTATAAGATCTATTCCCGCATTGGTGAAATATAACATATTCTCCGCCATAGCATTAAATACAAGAGGATTTGCATAATTTAAATCCCATTGAAACTCATAGAAAGAGGTAAATACCCACTTATTATAAGCTTCATAATAAGTAAAATTTCCTGGGGCTACCTTTGGAAATACTTGTGGAACAGTTTGCTCATAGGCTTTCGGAATTTCATCTGAATCATACATTAAGTAAAATTCATCATATGGTTTAATTCCCTGAATAGCCTTCTGTGCCCATTCATGCTCTTTTGCAGTATGATTCATTACAAAGTCAATACATACTCTAATACCACTTTTATGAAAAGAATCAATTACCTTTTGAAAATCATCCATATTTCCTATTTTAGGATCAATTTCTCTATAACTTTGTACTGCATACCCACCATCATTTTGTCCTTCTCGCGGCTTTAAAAGTGGCATAAGATGAACCAATGTAATTCCAAGAGACTTAAAATAACTAGCTTTTTTAGCCAATTTCTTTAGATTTCCTGCAAATAAATCCACATAAAGCATCATTCCAACAGTATCTCTCTTTTGAGTCCATTGCTCCTCATCCCTATCTCTTTTCTTTAAATTTACAGGTCTTAACTCATAATATGATTTTAGACTTGATATAAGTTGTTCATAAGCTTCATTATTATTATATATTGATTGATAAAGTTCTCTTAATTCATTTTCGTAGTAAAACTCACTTTCATTCCAGTTGTTTATTATTAGATTATTAGCCATATCAAATACCTCCTGCAATTTTAAAATTGAATATTAAAATACTACATCAATACTATTTCTTACATAAATAGTATTGATGATTTATTGTTATTTTTGTATACGTTTACTAATTATTATCCTTAAATTTCATTATATACTCACAAGAAATATATGTCAATCGATTGACATATATTTGAAAAAAATAAAAGGAGTCGTAGTACAAAGTACTACAAACCCTACTTTCAAAAAAATCTGATATGATTTGCATTTTTTTATATACCTATATTAATCTTATAGTCTAATATGTTTATATTTAAGAGTTATAATCTAATTCCCAATCTCACTCATCATCATTCGTGCATTTGAGACGTATTGAGACTTTGGATATTTATCTTTTACTTTATTAAAATATATAATAGCATTAGCTTTATCGCTTGTTTCTTTATAACACATAGCTATCTGAAAAGTAATCCATGGCATAATATCTAAATTAGGATCAATTTCTGAGACTATTATTAATTTAGGGAGTGCTTTACTGTAGTTATTTTGTTTATATAGTTTATTCCCATCACTATATATCGCCCATAATGGATTTGGTTTTAAACTCTCCAATAAATTATTAAATTTTATTTTTGTTTCATCATCAAAAGTTCTACTTTTCATATCTATTAAAATACTCGCAGCTTTCTCATAATTTCCATCACTTAAAACTTTTTCAGCATCATTTAGCATACTCACAGTATTGTTTTTATAATTATCTGCCTCTAATTTAGTGTCTTCTAAATTCTTTTTCGTGGTTTCAGGTTCTACATTGGATATAGTTTTTTCCTCTAACAAAACCTTATCTTGATCTAAATTTTTATCTACTTCTTTATTAGAATCTTCTATTTTATTATTTGCTTGAAATTTTTCTTGAATACTTTGAACGCTTGTCTTAACTTTTGTTACCCCCACTTGAATAGTTTGGGGATAAAAATAGTTTGTACTTACTCCAGCTATAACAATCATAACAATTAATAAACTTATAACAAGATTTCCTTTTGAACGCTTGCCTACACTGGATTGTTTCTTTTTATTATTAAACATAGTTTCAGCAGTTTCTGTAACCGTTATACTGTCGGGTATAGATTTTTTAGCAGATAAACTTTCCATATATTCATCTGCTAATTCATCATGTATTGAATATTTATTAAGTTCCTTAAAAGTTTTTTCTGCTTTTTTATATTCATTCATATTAACGTAGCATAAGCCCATAAGTTTAATAGCTTCATTAAAACCTTTATTATATGATAAAGCTTTTTTCAAATCATTTATTGCTAAATCAAAATTCCTTTTCCTTATCTCTCCTATGGCTGTATTATATAAAATAATAGATTTCTTAATATTACCATCAATTCTATACTGGCTTAATTCTATTTCCTTTATATTAATCGGACGTGCCTTTTTTATTTCTAAATCAAAATCAATCACGTAATCCCCCCTAAATTTGTACATAACAATACCACCATAGTTTTCTATTTTGAAATGCTTACTGTATTTTAAAGTACATACCCTTTATACTTAAAATTTACTTATGTATATATACGCATTCTAACAAATTATGAGATAAAACTCAATAAAAAGTATTATTGTAAGATTTAATACAGAAACATAATATTATATTGTTTCCATCAAAAATAACTTCAAAAAAACACGACAATCGAATTTGATTATCGCGAATTTTATAGTTAATCTATATTAATTTATTTTTCTAAAGGAAATTTAGGTCCATTTAAATCCAATTGATAAAAAGCTAAGTCAAGCCATTTATGAAATTTAAAGCCTGCTTTTGTTACTGTACCTGAATATGTAAATCCAAATTTCTTATGAATTTTAATACTATTTTCATTTAAGCTATCAATACATGCTACCATAGTCGCATACTCATCTTCATTTGAAAGGTCTATTAGTTCTTTTAGTAATTTTTTTCCTATTCCAAGATTTCTATAATCCTTATGAACATATACTGAATGTTCTATTGTATATTTAAAAGCTGGATAGGCTC